>Ga0315914_1004867_pt1 | contig 19867 bp, 11 predicted proteins | sample MpolenodulesMG_FD_203920 | JGI IMG/M metagenome (GOLD analysis project Ga0315914, IMG submission 203920) | Medicago polymorpha root nodule microbial communities from Los Angeles, California, United States - elongated nodules | ecosystem: Host-associated > Plants > Roots > Nodule | place: USA... | reverse complement strand
ATATAATCTAATAATAATAAAAGTTGTTACAATGTTAATATTGAGATTTGAAATTAATTTAAGGATAATTATGGCAATGCAATCAAATTTTAAAAAGATTTACTCCCCTCCCCTCCCCTTCTAAAAATTGAACCAAACACTTCAAATTAAAAATCTCCCATCCCCTCCCCTTCCCTCCCCTCCAAAACTCTCGAACCAAACGGACCCTTAACCTATTCATGAAAGGACTGAAACAAAATTAGCAGAACAACATTTTTAATGGTTTAAACAATGATTGATAATCAAAGTCAAAGCAAATTCAATTCACCATCCAGCAATCCATATCAGATACTTACTACATAACATAACAATCATGAGAAGCTTAAGTACATGAAACTGAACAAACATGATTTTATATTAGAAATACCAATAATCTTGAATAGTTTTAGAGTGCACTGTTTAATTGTACAAAAATCAGAATCTCCAAATCATCAAGTAAAAGTAGTCGATAATAACTGAACAAACACAACAAATCTTGCTTATAGTGAATACATATGGAGAAGCATGCATTTGTTTCATCACGTTGAACTTCTCTGTCAACTCAAAAATTAAGTGGAAAGACGTATTTTTATAATATGGATAGGATATAAAGGAATAAAAAACTAACTGTATTTGATTACAGATCTGGAACAACGTTCTTTTTTGTGTCTTTGTTACTGTGTTGCGAATTATTTGCAGATATTGAAATGATTAGTACTTTAAAGTATTATAGTATGATGAATTGGAGGTATCCTATGTGATTGAGTTTATATGGAATCGGAGGTATCCTTATCGAAATTTTGAGCTGAATTTATCTTTCAAGTTTTTAATCTATTTTATTTTGTTCGACAAGATTACACTCAACCAGCTCACCACTGATTACTGCAATGCCAATAAGATAAAATGAAACTGTGCAATGATAATCTTTTAATATCACTTGTATGTATAACTTGAGAGTGTTTATTTTAAATGAGAATAGTGCTCCTTTTATAGGAGAGAATACAATTAATCAACTCGTTAATATAAGGAGTGACATAATGAAAAATAAACAACCATTAAAATAGAATAATAATAATACAAGGAAATAATATATATTTCAACACTAAGACATAGTGTGAAAGTGTTTATTGTTTAGGAGATATCTAAGGGATTTGATTATACTATTACTACTCATGAAAGAACACTTTGTAGCTGCGCTGAGGAACCTTCCGACACATAGCCAAACTCAGATCAAAGTACAGCGGAAGTTGAACCAAGGCAAAAAAGGACACAGGCAAACATGTTGCATCATATATTGGATAAAATGCAAATCTTAGCTGGGCTTCAACAATAAAGTAATGTCCTGCACAGAAAGAGACCAACACAGAGGCTATAGATGTGAAGAGTGTAATCAACCCTAGAAGAAGCCTTCTTGGTAAGTCCACAACAAAATCTTTTTCTTCAAACCGAGATGTGAGTATCGAAAGAAACGAAAAAAGGGCTGTGACAGAGAAGCAAAGTGAAACAAGTGATGCTGCAGCATAGAGTTTGAAAGCAGACTGTTTTAGCAATAATATTTACTACCTGGGATAGCTGTAGAGGTTGAGAATGCAACAGCTGCAACAAGTGCTGCTACCACCGAGCATGATTCTGCGGTTTTGGTGAGCCATTTACTACCTTCTTTTACAAGTGGTGCATGTGTCTCAATGAAGACTTTCTTTGCTGTTTTCCCATCCTTGTTATAACGTTCATAGAAATTTGGTGGCATTGAGTTCTTAACAAGCTGAAAAACAAAAACATCATGAATATCTTGAATATTGTACTCCATGTTATTTTGTGGTTGAGCAACAATACAAATAATACCTCAAACTAAGACCAGTTCGGTAATCGAATTTAGGAAGGAAACCGGACCAAATCCAACTGTTATAACAATTCGGTAAAATGAAACCGAATTGTAAATGGTTCGTCCGAAACCGAACAGAGGCTAACTGGTCTGGCATAAAGGTCTGGTTCACCGGTACTGTGGTTTCAAACCAAACTTGATTCTTTGTGAATTGAACTGTACCAAATTGCTATTATTAACCGATAATTATTACTGCTAGGAAAAGCCAAAATCCGAATGAAATCAGACATTAGGATTGTTTAAAAAAACCAAAAACCGAATTGAACTGCACCAAAAAGAACCAAACTGTTACAGATAGTTCACGAATTGAACTGCACCATACTGTTTTAGTTCGTGAACTGTCGATGACAGTTCGGTTTTCTCAGTGCGGTTTAGTTCTTTTTTTTTTAAACAGTCCTACCTATTACAGCATTCTATATAAGTTTTGTCCAACTTGAAAATTACCAAGCAAAAGTGATTCAAACCAAATATTAAATTGTTAGATAAGCAAGATATTCTCATAAAGGAACATGTGACTTGACCAATTGCTAGTTTGTGAAGATTTCGAAATTATTAGGAGGATAAATATGGAGAAAGTAATAATATTTACCTTAAACCACTTGTATTCCCACTGCATTTGCATTGCAGCACCAGGCACACGCCAAGGCTTAAATCTCTTATAAGTAGCAGCAAGGTGCAATGCACTGTTACCATTGATATCAACTTGACGAAATGAAGTCTCCTTGATTATACTCCTCTTTTTAACAAACTATATACATGAGGTTGCCTATTCTCTATGGCCAAAAGAACAACATTCTTGTTCTGACTGTCTACATCTTGAATAGCCACAGGGTACATATCTAGAATCTTTTCAATCATTTCAGTCACTCCCATCTTTGCTGCAATTAAAATTGGTGACACCATTCTCCTTTTCTCAATTGCTTCATTTTCTGTATTGCTCTTGATTTTACCTATGTCACCACCGTGATCTTCAACATGAGGACTTGGTCCTGTAAAATCATGCTTGTATAACGAAGCGCGCTGAATCAGTTCATTCATCACTTGCTTAGCCCGAATGTGTTTTTCCTTCCTCCTTTGGATTTTCTCTACCCATGTTGCTCCTATGTCAATACCATTAAGTTAAACAAAAAAGTCACAGCGTTTTCTAATTCTTATATGATGGATTACATATTTTTTCTTCTCGACAAATATACTAGTTTCTATTAACCATAGTCTATAGAATATAGACCATATAAGGACTAATTCTAAAGTGAAGAAATATTGGCATGTACAATACACAAGCAAAGAAATATTAAGTTTTAGGGGATCAATATAATCAAACTTTCTTGTGACTCAAGGACTAAATTTGTTTTACAAGGACGAAAACAAAACTGTTATATTTGCAAGGACGATAAAGATATTGTAGGCTTTGTATCCCAACAATGAGAAGACTAATGCATGGTTATTTTATGTACTTAGCAACACCAGAAATGATTAGGAAGGCCTTCATTGCAAGGATTGGAAGTCGGATCATGGATTCCCAATTGGGATTTTTCTTTTCTTTCTTTGCTTGCACTTGCTCTACGTATACATAAAAATAGATGTTATCTCAAGTTTACCAGCTCACCAAAAGAATCTAATATTTACTAAAATTGGAAAATTTCATTTGCAGCTAATATTAACATGCATGCCATATACCAAATGAAAATTAAGTAGACAACAGTGGAGGACACAATATTGGTTTTTGAGGTCTTAGCAATCAGATTCCAATTATGATTGCTATTACAGTCACACCAATGACATTTACTCGTAATATTTTTTTTATAATTGCAACCACAACTACGATTTAAAATCTTCGACGAAATGAAAATTACTAGTAACCATGAATTTACAACATTTGAAATAGCTATATACATGTTGAAACATTTTGATTTATGTTCCAAAGGTAGGATTTTTTTTTTTTTTTTGAGTATGAATTGAACACATTGTACACCAACTACTTGCGCTAGACCTGGTGGTTTAGAAGGTAGGGCTAACATCATGGTTTACAAGAGGAAATTATAATACCAGATTTTCGCGAGCAATTGTTCTCTTCATCACTAGTTGCAGCAGCATTTGTATCTTTTCATGTTGCTGTAATATAATAGAAAAATAATAGACAAGTTAGGCTTGTAATATACTGGCTATAATAACTATAAGGTGAAAAAAATGAACCTAGTAATAATTAAATGAAAGAAGATTGACATACTTGTTACTTTAAAAAACCTATTCAACAAAGATATGAAGGTCATGCATGTTCCATAGTTCAATGGATATCGATGAGAAGTCCGAGTGTGTGCTTCGTTAATATGGTCGTATCTTTTCCTTGTCCTCATCAACCATCGAACCTGACATTGACACAAACACCTGTTATCACCACTTACAAGGAAAATGTTAAGGCATGAATTATCTCACTTGTTAATGTGAATTACTGGAAGAGCTTAATCTTGAATTTTTTATGCACCGTCCATATAAAACTTTTTACATTGTCGATCAATCACAAATCATTCTTTATATGACTTTTAAGTTAGATAGGATTAAAAATTCAAATATTTTTAATGATCATTATCAGTGCATATATATCAACTAAATCCTTATTGAAAATGACTTGAGTTCACTTTATACTGATGAAATCTTCACACTTTTGAATTTTATAAAAAAAAAAATTGAACTATTTTAGATATGCTTTATTTTGGGCCCACGTTACTTGGTTGTTTCTTGTATCCATGCTTGCAGCATATATTCCTCACATTATAAAATAAAATCATGTGAGACCAAACATAATAATCATATCAAACAATGAGTGAAAACCTTGTTGAATAGAAAGAATATTAAAGAAAAGCGATGTTACTTACAAGTGTAGATGATACGTTCAATTAGCTCCATCCTTGTGCTGCTTCTGAAACAATTAGGTTTCCTAGCAAGAATATGCAGAGGTGATAATCTATCATGGTTTACAGCATTCACAAGCTTTGGATACAGTCCAATTATTTTAAGTGCCAAATCTACACAGCATCAAATTACATAGAAAAAATATTTGAATGAAATGAATATATAGAAGTTTAGTCAGTGACACTAACCAAAGTATTCACTGGATATGGTAGAATGAAGGATGGTGTCTCCATTGTTTTTGATTGAAAGTGAGTCATCATCTTTGTTCTGTTGGTGACCATGAAGACATGAAGAAAGCATCTCTTTTTCCATGAACAGCTGCCAAGAAAAGAGGAGTTTCGCCTTCAAAATTTCGAAATGAAATGAGGATAGGACATCTTTTAGCTATGTTGTTGCAAATGTCTACATTCCCAGGCTCTGCTGCAACATGAAGGGGGGTATTTCCCTTCAAGTTTTGCGTTCTTAGGATGTTCTTGCACACGTCTTGGCATATGTTATCTAACAAGGCTGTCACAAAGCATGTTTGGCTCACATACACTGCAATGTGTAACACTGTGTCTTCTGCTTTTGTGATCTTTGCCTCCAATACTTCAGGGGTTTTCTCATATGACTCTAAATATCAGTTTGGTCATTTCTGTTAATTTAATTCAAAAAAACGTTAAGTTTAGAGACCAAACTAATACTAATTAAATAAGTTAAGGGACCAAAATTTAACGTTTTTTTGCATTAAATTAACGGAAGGGACCAAACCGATACTTGAAATAAAGTTAAGGGACCTAAACGGACCTTTTATTACTTATGAGACCAAACCGATACTTGAAATCAAGTTAAAGGACCAATTGAGCATTTAAGAAAAAAAAAATATAAATTTTCAAGTTTGGGGGGGCATTTTGCACGTAAGTGCACAACTTTATGGGGTATTTGCAAAACGTCATGTTGACTAACAGAAGAATTTGACCGACGGATAAATTGATTAACGTTGTGCAATTTTTTAGAAAGGCAATTGAAGTTTTGTTAACATTAAGAGGGTAATTGACGAAACTTACAAGAGGTAATTGTCTATCTATTCCATGTTTATATTGTAGAAAAAAAAACTTTCCGAAATATCAAAATCGAAGCGCTCTAAAACGATAGTGTGCTACATTCCTACCCCGAACGGAAACAAACCCTAACCTCGACAATGGTGGTGATGACGCGGAGCCGAAGGCGCAAGATGGCGGAAGCAACGGCGGAGTCACCGACTACGATTCTCCCGGAGGAAGTGATGATTGAAATCCTTTATAGGGTTGAATTGAACAATACTCTACAATTGAGATGTGTCTGCAAATTGTGGAAATCGCTGGTTCATGATCCTCAATTCGTAAAGAATCACCTTTTCAAATTGCTCAATGATATCACCGTTCTATTTTCTAAGGCCGCGGCACAGTTCAATGCTTTCAAATCTCAGCATCTTATAAATAACCCAGTCGTGCCTCAAGAACAAGTGGTTGATGAAGATGGCGAAGAAGCAGCACAAGAAGACAATGCTGCTGATGAAGAAGAAGAGAATGTTGTCGATGCTGCTGTTGAAGAAGAAGAAGAAGAAAAGGAAGAGAAAAAAGAAGAAGAAGAAAAAGATGAGAAACATTGGTTGATGACTGCACTTGCTAAGTTGGAAGGTGTTTTGGTAAATGTTCAGTCTCTCAAAGGAGATTTGAAATTTATCAACCTTGATACGCAAATACAAGTTGTGGAGGATAGAATGAAGTGTCTCCGAAGCTTTATGCGTATCTATCTCAAGTCAGAAACATCTTCATCTTCATCCTCTTAATTCTGATTACTCTCTTTTGAAATGTTGCAACTCATTTTTAATTGGTTCTTTTGGAATGGATTAGTTAGTTGTTGAATTTGAACTACTGTATTATTGTCTTCTTGCTATATCTTAATCTGAAATGTAAATTATTAATTATGTTTCCAGCCATATTATAAAGATGATGCACTATATGATGTAAATTTGTTTTACACCGACGTCTAATAAGAACTCATCATATTGTCATGTAAGTCTAATTTGTAACCGTTTTTAAAATAACTCCCAAATACTACATTCTCATTGAGCGTAAGGGGCACTAGTTGTTCTTAACGAGGTTAATCTGGATGTGAAAAGTGGTACGTGTTCCAAATTTCTAGGAGGAGCCTGGCACCTTCAAAGGTAGTGGCTTTCTCTTGGAAGACACTTCTTAATAGAATTCCGTCTAAAATTAGATGGTTTGGAGGGTTGTGTTTTGTGTGCGGGGAGTGAGGAATCTGCATTACATTTGTTCCTTCATTTCAGCTTTTAGACTGAAATGTTGGATATTGCATACCGACATTCGGAAGTTGGATGATTTTGATACAGTTATTGGATGAAGGTTATGAATCTGATGGAACTCAAGTTTTGGAGAATGTGGATGATTTTGGAAGTTGGATGATTTTGATACAGTTATTGGATGAAGGGTATGAATCTGACGGAACTCAAGTTTTGGAGAATGTGGATGATTTTGGAAGTTGGATGATTTTGATACAGTTATTGGATGAAGAGTATGAATCTGACGGAACTCAAGTTTTGGAGAATGTGGATGATGAGGTACCTGTAGATAATTGATCATCAGTACTGGGACCGTGGTCAAATCTACAGATCATTAGGAGTATGTGGATCAAAGTGATGGTGATAAGAAGCAGACTAGTTCGGGTAATGGTTTCCTTTAGTTTGTAATTGTATGTGAATCAAGTTCTTAAGCTTTTATGAGTTTTAGTTGGTGTCCATAAATTTAGTGATGTCATTACTCATCAGTCTGATTGATGAATAGGAAGATTGAACCTTAAGTGTTACTGTTTTAGCTGGTGTTTATAAATTTAGCGATGACTATAAATTTAGTTGGTGTCTTTGTTACTGTGTGGTGATTTATTTGCAGATATTGAAATGATTAGTACTTTAAAGTATTATAGTATGATGAATTGCAGGTATCCTATGTGATGTGTTCATATTTCATAATGCTATGCTCCTAGTGTTTATGGAAGTGCTTGCCAATCGAAATTTTGAGCTGAATTTAACTTTTAAGTTTTTAATCTATTTTATTTTGTTGGACAAGATTACACTCAACCAAGCTCACCTCTAATTACTGCAACACCAACAAGATAAGATGAAATTGTGCTATGATATTCTTGTAACATCACTTAATATATGGTAATGTATTAAAGTTAGTGCACAATGAGAACCAAAAGGGCCTCATAAATTTGCCTATTGCCTAACACTTAAAAATTTTCTTAAACTAAGACATACATAGTATGAAAGTGTTCATTGTTAGGAGATATCTAAGGGATTTGATTTTACTATTACTACTCGTGAAAGAACAAGATTAACTTAAAACTAATGATGAAGCAGCTAGTGAAAGAACACTTTGTAGCTGCGCTGAGGAACCTTTCGACACATAGCCAAACTCAGATCAAAGTACAGAGGGAGTTGGACCAAGGCAAAAAAGGACACAGGCAGACATGTTGCAGCATATATGGGATAAACTGCAAATCTCATCTCGGCTTCAACAATAAAGAAATGTCCTGCACAGAATGAGACCAAAACAGATGCTATAGATGTGAAGAGTGTAGTCAACCCTACAAGAAGCTTTCTTGGTAAGTCGATAACAAAATCTTTTTCTTCAAACCGAGATGTGAGTATGGAAAGAAACAAAATAAGGGCTGTGACAGAGGAGCAAAGTGCAACAAGTGATGCTACAGCATAGAGTTTGAAAGCAGGCTTTTTTAGCAGTAGTGGTATGCCGGATTCTTGATCAGGACCGCCTGGGATAGCTGTTGAGGTTGTGAATGCAACAGTTGCAACAAGTGCTGCTACCACTGAGCAAGATTCTGCGGTTTTGGTGAGCCATTTACTACCTTCTTTTACAAGTGGTGCGTGTGTATCAAGGAAGACTTGCTTTGCTGTTTTCCCATCCTTATTATAACGTTCATAGAAATTAGGTGGCATGGAGTCCTTAACAAGCTGAAAAATACAAACATCACGAGTGACTAGAATATTATACTTTACCCATACATAATTTAATCAATCAGGTTACAATAAAATCCACTTTACTTTTCCCTCAAAAAAAAATAAAAAAAGAAAATCCACTTTACTTTGAGTAACTAGAATATTTTACTTTACCAATCAGCAATTTAATTAACCAGATTACAATGAAATCCAATTTATGCAAGACAAAACTTATATATATATATATATATATAGTATTTTGGTCCGAGTGGAACTTGACTCAAATTCCTTAATCAATGTCTCGCTTTGTGGATGGAAAAATGTAATCAGATTCGCATAGTTGGTGATACTTCACACCAATAACATGATCAACAAAAATGATAAGCTAGTTTGTGAAGATTTCTAATCTATTAGGAGGATAAATATTCAATACCTTGTACCACTTGTATTCCCACTGCATTTGCATTGCAGCACCAGGCACACGCCAAGGCTTAAACCTCCTATAAGTAGCAGCAAGATGCAATGCACTGTTACCATTGATATCAACTTGACGAAATGCAGTCTCTTTGATTACACTCCTCTTATTTAACAAACTGTATACATGAGGTTGCCTATTTTCTATGGCCAAAAGAACAACATTCTTGTTCTGACTGTCCACATCTTGAATAGCCACAGGGTACATATCTAGAATCTTTTCAATCATTTCAGTCACTCCCATCTTTGCTGCAATTAAGATAGGTGACACCATTCTCCTCTTCTCAATAACTTCATTTTCTGTATTGCTCTTGATTTTACCTATGCCACCACCAAGTTCTTCAACATGAGGACTTGGTCCTGTGAAATCATACTTGTATAAGGAAGCGCGTTGAATCAGTTCATTCATTACTTGTGTAGCCCGAATGTTTTTTTCCTTCTTCCTTTGGATTTTCTCTACCCATGTTGCTCCTATGACAATGCCATTCAGTTAAACAAAAAAATTACAGGCATTTCCTAATTCTTATATGGATGGATTAAATATTCTTTTTCTTCTCTACATATATACTAGTTTTTATTGACCTTAGTCTATAGAATATAGACCATATAAGGACTAATTCTAAAGTGAAGAAATATTAAGTTTTAGGGGATCAAAAAAATCAAACTTTCTTATGCCTCAAGGACTAAAGCCAAAAACTGTTATATTTGCAAGGACGTCGACAAAGATATTGAAGGCTTTGTATCCCAACAATGAGAAGACTAATGCATGGTTATGTACTTACCGACGCCGAAAATGATTAGGAAGACCTTCATTGCAAGGATTAGAAGTCGGATCATGGATTCCCAATTGGGTGGGAACCAGTGATTTTTCTTTTCTTTCCTTTCTTGCTCTTGCTCTACATGCACAAAAACATAGATGTTATCTCAAATATTCTAGCTCACTAAAAAATCTACGCTCACTTGCAGTTAATATTAACATGCATACCATATACTAAATGAAAAATAAAGAACTAGAAACATTTGTATGGTTACTGATCTGTAAAAGATGAAATTCAATTGCGGTCTATGCAGACCACAGCAGAGGACACCATATTAATGTTTTTGAGGTCTCTGCAATCACATTCTAATCATGATCGCAATTATGGTCACACCAATCATATTTATCTGTAATTTTTTTTATATTTGCAACCACAACTACGATTTAAAATCATCCACGAAATAAAAACTACTAGCAACCATGAATTTACAATATTTGAAATGGCTTTATACATGTTGAAACATTCTGATTTATGTTCAGTAGACTTTACAATACTCAAACACACTCTACACCAACTACTTGCGCAAGACCCGGTGGTTTAGATGGTAGTACTAGCAACATGGTTTACAAGAGGAAATTATAATACCAAATTTTCGCGAGCAATGGTTCTCTTCATCACTAGTTGCAGCAGCATTTGTATCTTTTCCTGTTGCTGTAATATAACAGAAAAATAATAGACAAGTTAGGCTTGTAATATACTGGCTATATAACTATAAGGTAAAAAAAATCAACCGAGTAAAAATTAAATGAAAGAAGATTGACATACTTGTTACTTTAAAAAACCTATTCAACAAAGATATGAAGGTCATGCATGTTCCATAGTTCAATGGATAGTGATGAGAAGTCTGAGTGTGTGCTTGAAGGTCATATCTTTCTTCCTTGTCCTCATCAACAATTGAACCTGATATTGACACAAACACCTTTTATCACTTATCAGTATTACAAGGAAAATGTTTAGGCATGAATTGCCTCACTTGTTATTGTGAATTATTGTAAGAGATTAATTTTGAATTTCTTATAAACCATCGATATAAATTTTTTTACATTGTCGATCAATCATAATTATTCTTTTTTCATATATAATAATCATATAAAATAATGTGGGAAAACCTTGTGGAAAAGAAAGAATATATTAAAGAAAAACTTGTGAGTGATGTTACTTACAAGTGTAGATGATACGATCAATCAACTCCATCCTTGTGCAGCTTCTGAAACAATTAGGCTTCCTAGCAAGAATATGCAGAGGTGATAATCCTTCATGGTTTACAGCATTCACAAGCTTTGGATACATTCCAATTATTTGAAGTGCCAAACCTACATATCAATTCATTACACTAGTACACTCAATTAATTTGAAAGAAATTAATATATAGAAGTTGAGTCAGATAATAATGAACTTAGCCATATTTCATAAAATAGATTGCTTGATATATAACAAGCGTTTAATAACTATGCTACATAAACTATGATTCGATATAAGTGTAAAACTCGTGTAATTTTTATGTGATCGGCAGAGCAATGACACTAACCAAAGTATTCACTGGATATGGTAGAATGAAGAATGGTGTCTCCATTGTTTTTGATTGAAAGTGAGTCATCATCTTTGTTCTGTTGGCGACCATGAAGACAAAAGAAAGCATCTCTTTTTCCATGAACAGCTGCCAAGAAAAGAGGAGTTTCGCCTTCAAAATTTCGATATGAAATGAGGATGGGATCTCTTCTGGCTATATTGTTGCAAATGTCTACATTCCCAAGCTCTGCTGCAACATGAAGGGGAGTATTTCCCTTTGAGTTTTGCATTCTTAGAATGTTCCTGCACATGTCTTGGCTTATGTTATCTAACAATGTTGTCACAAAAATTGTTTGGCTCACGTATATAGCAATGTGTAACACTGTGTCTTCTGCTTTTGTGATCTTTGCCTCCAATATTTCAGGGTTTTTCTCATATGACTCTAAAACTTCTCTCCATTGCCCTCTCATGGCATGATTAAACAAACTTTCAAACTCAATTTCAGCCATTTTAAGAGCTAGCTAACCAAGCTTTCCAATGGTTAGAACATTGTGTGTGAGATTGGAGAGCTTAATTACTTATCTTCATTCTTTATTAGTACTTATATATAGAGAGAAAACTAGTCACTTTGCTTATTATTTTATTGTTTCCATTCACAAAAAGTATATGTTGAAGTAAGCTTGGAGGAAGTAAAAAGAATATGTAAGGATTAAATTCACTTTAAATCTGTAGTTGATATTATGTGCACATTTACAACGAATTATAGATGTCTTGAAATATAAACAATTACTTCGCTTATTGATGATTAAATTACTTACTCTATTCATCCCGCCAGTACAATTTATATGGTAAAAGACTACATGGATATTCGTTATGCTAAGACGTGAGTTCGAATCCTCAATTTCTCACTTATGTGCATTTAATGTGTGCGAGTTTTGCCGCTAGACAGATTGAACCCAAAAGATAAATAAAATTACTTGCTCTATACTCTAAAGGGAGTACTCATTTAGAAGAGTTAAATTCAAATTTACATGTTTCAAGAAACAAGGGTAGGTTAAAGAATGAAATCAGGATATAGAAAGAGGTTAAAGAATGAAATCAGGATATAGAATAAAGAGGAAAGCATGACATGCAATAACTATAGCCTATAGGGTTGTTTTAGATACATTTTGGAGCTTTATTCCTGTGCTGCATAGACTAAATTACAAACACTACACATTTTCTTCCTTAATTAACTTGCTTTTCCTTTCAGTGTAAGATAAGCATTTTTGCTGATGAAGGGGACTTAGATTCCAACTTCCTTAATGCACTTAATATCTCCCTCACTTTTACCCACACATTAAGGATATTATATTTATCTTTATTTTGAAGTTTTTGCTTGATTTTGTTAACATTGTGTATGAAGATACTTTGCTTTTTGGCTTTGTATTGGCCTACTTAGTTGCACATGAACTATTGAAAAGTTCAAATTTGGATTAAAAAGTTTGAAAACACAAGTTAAAACTAACTTTATATTGCAAAAGTAACCATCTCCTTGCTTCCATTTGGGTTTGCCAATATCTAGATTGGAAAACCAAACAAGAGCCTAAAATCAACAACTATGTTATTTGATTGAACATGAAAATACAAATGTAAACTCCAGCCATTACATTTTGGATAGAAAATTAAATTTTCTTTGCTATCATGAATCATTTGTATGCTCTATGGATGAAAGATGGAACCACGTGCAATTGCTTGTCATTACAGTCAGTGTCTTGCCAAAACTATTGCCTGCAATAGCAAGCAATGTGGCCTTTTTGTCCCTTCATAGGTTTTTAACATAAAAATCTATTAAATGAACTGTGTTTTATTATTATAATAAGAAAAATGTATTAAAGTTTCTGTTTCTCTTGCTTTCCTGCATATTACAGATCAGAGAATGATTTTGTTCATCCACCTTCTCTAACTTTTCTTTTGATAATTTATTGATTCTGTTTTGGTGCTACTTAGGTATAATCCTTCTTTCTTTGCAGTGTAATTTGTTATGTTTCTCTTGCTACACTAAGCTAAAGCTTGACTTTTACAAATTCATATTGCAATATAACCATAATTCTTTCTATTGCACTTGAATATGCAATTAAATTATTGGCATGATGCCAAGGGAATTTTGACAATACATCCTACAACAGAATTTTATTCTACAAAGTTGGTTGATGTCTTTACGGACCATATCGGCTACAATGTCTTCTTGATTGGACTTAGCGGATGAATATATTTCTGTGTGATAATCATTTTGCTGCTGCCATTCTTAGATTCAAATATACATTTGTATCTCGTGCTTACTACAACTACTTATGTCTTCACATTCCTATTTCTACACATTAATTTTGACAATATCTTAAACTAGCTCATAATCGTTGAATGCCACTTGTGCATTGCACATGGCTATAACTAGTATGATAGAAGGCCAAGATGCCGGTAGGTACAAAGAAAATCCATGAAGATGTTTTCTTTCAGAGGAGATTATGCTGGGTTCTCATTAATAGAGACCTGAAGTCTCCAAGTAACATACTGGATATACACATAGTTGATTCCCATAGCAATTCCAAAACCAAAAACTGTTGAAAGTAGTATTGAATAAATTGGCGCCAAATGCAACTGCAACAAAGTAAGTCACAAAGCATTAGCACATCAAGGGTAAGCTTAAAGACATTCCAATAATCACAGGATAATATATTGAATATTGATTGCATACTATTCCAAAAAGATGCCAATGTAATTTAAGTTATGATTTAGTGATTCAATCATTATTGAGCTAAAAAAGACTGGTACACAAAATTGAGGGTTTTATCACTATTGTGGATTAAATAAATGAGAAAAGATACAATAAAACACAAATTACATATCGAAATTTGACATCAATTTAAACGGTCAATGCAATACAAATATGTGGTTAATTATGTTCAGTTAATGACTATAGCAAGGTGTCATTGTCACATGCATATAGTACATACATGCAAAGTTGCAAGAAGATATAAGCATCAACTCGAGAAATTAAGGAAGGCAAGAGTCGTTGCCATTTAGTAGGCATGTGATTTATCTAGCATTAATCCTGGGAAATGATAACAAGAAATCTCAACATTCTAACTCACCATAGTATAAAACAGATGTACAGTTACAGCCACAAGTGCAAACTCAAGAGCGGCATATGTCCATATATACTCTTTGATTGCTGAAGACAACGTAAGCAAGCATTCATTTAACATTCAAAGAAAGAACAATATCATAACAGAAAAAAAGAATTACAATTCTGTTTCAGAGTTTATACCAAGGACGATTGCAAAAACAGACCCCAGAAGGCCCAAAGTAAAGGAAAATGGTGCTGACATAATGATAGCTTGAGTCTTCAAATCAGGAAGCTAAACAGTGGGAAAAAAAACTAAGATCAGAGTATGGAGAAATTATTTTTTCTCTACTTTTCATTCAACTGATCAAACACTAAACATATAGAATTAACAAAGAAATTGAAAAGGAAACAAAAAATAGGCAATTTCTTAAGTGCCATTTACTTTGTGAAAACATTTTCTGTTTTCCTTTTTTTCAAATATGTATTCATTTTAACATGCTAATAAGAAGATGTGAGACTCTTGAAATGAACCATTGTGGTGGAGAGAAGATGAAATGCTACAAAGGAAAACACTCTTTTGGCATATTCATTGTTTCCAAAAATTGCACACAATTGTTTACTTCAAGAGTCTAGTATCTCCTTGTTATCAAGTAAAATTAGCACTAATTTTAGGAAATGCGAAAATAGAAAATGCTTTTGCAAAATCAATGGGGCCTTGTTATTTTGATTAAAGGCTGTTAGTAGCCGAGTTTACAAGGCAAATCACAATTTAGACTGTCATGCCTGGACCTCTTTCTTAAACTTCTTCAGGAGTCTCAGCTCAACAGCTTGGGCTATGCAGTAATTTCTTATGAAATTCAGGATTCCCCTCCAATAAAGACATATATAAATCAACTGTATTTGAGCAGGGAAATGTCTGAAAAAGGATAGTAATTTTAATGGCACCTCAGAAGTCAGAACATTGATCGTTCCAACTCCTTTTAGGAAAGGGGAGTATTTGATCTTAGTAATGCAAAGCTAGTTACTTATTGCCTATTTTTTGCTTCCACTCACCGTCTAGTACAAGATATATTTGTGCCGTAAATAGTTTAAAATATATATATAAACATTTACATGAATATGAATAAGTTGTGTTTGAGGTTCTTTACGAATTATCTGAATTATAATGCTTATAACTTGTAAGGAACCTAACGGGTTTAAAAATGAAAGTAGAGCTTTGGAAGACGTTGGTTATTTCGAAAGTAATATATCAAAGCAAAATAGGCATACCAGTAGCTGTTCAAGGAAGAAAAAATAGCATATTGTGCTTATCAGGACAAGCACCACAAAGTCTTGCCAGGCACTGTAAAAAAAAAAGAAGCAAAATTAATACTAAATAAGTTAAATAAAAGGACACCGATAATCAGGTATGCAAAAAGTATCCGTGCTAAAAGCACAAAAAATAACATTGATAACTTAATTTGAAAACATGTATCTCAAAATCACCTTATTGTCTCTGAATTAAAGTTCTGGTGATCCTGAAGCTGTCTGTTTCTTCGTTGAATAGAGCTGGATACACGGAGCAAGGTTACCGGTAAATTCTGAACCTCTTTCCCGCATATTTCACATTTGTTGGTTCCTTTTGTGTTGAGCCATTTGATTAAACATTCTTCATGCACCAATCTCAGGTCACCTTTACAATAGCATTCCATTTTAAAGGTATTTCCTTCATCGCACTCATCAAGACATATCCTGCACACAGCTGCCTCTTCAGGAATTTCTTCATCTTCAGTAACTTCTACTGGCGCAGGAGTTATTTGATCTGATTGGCCAATAAACTTTGTTTTAGTATGAAAAGTTCCTATAAGATTAAAATATGGCATAAAAACAAAACATAAAATAACTCAATGTCGATAACAAATGAACAGGTAAAAAATAGCCCAGCAATCTGATACACAAAAAAATTGCTTTCGTTTTGTCTATTCAACAAGCAACATTTTCAAGCCTTGCTCACTGGTCAAGAAAACTCCTACCCGATTATATGATCTAGACGATTTATTTATGATAAAAAATCACTTAACTAAAAACATTAACATCAAAGAATCCATTTAAGAGACCAACTAATTTGATTCCATGAAACAAAAGGACGCGATGATAGAAGAAACACCAGAGTAGATAAAAAAAAGTGGCAAATTTCAACCTTGGAAAGTGGATTAGATTTCTTCATGCATACAAATTTGAAATAAAAAAATGTAGGGCTGTTTGAAACTGCAATGGCACAAAGTAAATGACATGACATACCATCATTTGTATCTTCTTTGTCCTGTTCACTGCGGGTATTAAAAGAGACAGATCTTACAATAACAACATTTCGTCCAGGTATAGAAAGGGACCTTGAAACCTTAGATTTAACATCTTTCTGCACAAAGTTAACAACAATCAATTTCCCAAACAAAAAAAAAAAACTCCAACATCCTAAGACAAAGCATAATTTGATGCAACTGTGGTGTGTATCAAATGCTATAGAAAGATTAAAAACGAGTTTGAATCAACAAGTCATCATTCTTGTTTAAAGTACGTCATTGAAAATCTCACATAGACCAGTTTCATCGTTCACCTTTTGGTAGAGACATATATACTTAATAATTAGTATCTTTGATAACATATTTGATACACTCTGATTCGTGAGTGTAATGGGACTCTTAACCTTGAATTTAACTGTGGAATAAAGTCAGCATATTTGAAAATCCACAAACAAGGAAACTCGATGAAATACAAGAGGACTTACATGTGGCTTAATCTGTTGTTCATTATATGTCCTTGCAGACACGGGGGTAGCAGCAACTGAAGGGGATAGATTTGGTGCATGGGAAACAGGAAGAGAATTACATCTTGACCATGGAATTTCAGATATGGAGGTCATACTAGTACTCTCTGAAGCTGTCTTAGGGTCGGAATTAAGAAGGCTGCTTCTTTCACCATCTGCTACATTCACTTTTCTTTTGAAGCTCAAAGCCCGCAAAAAGCCAGGTGATGATCTTCCTTTAGAGAAACTTTGGGAGTGGTCCAGAACCTTTCCACCAGCGGTGCTGCCAAACCCTAAAGGTCGTGGTGGAACTTGTAGTGAAATATCTGGGCGCCTCCCGTTAGCTCCACTATCTGATATTTCATTGTTTAGCCCGGTCTCAGTCTGGGTAAAACAAATACAGTTTAACAACAACAACAAAAGATCAGTCCCAACAATTTTCCATAATGTGTCAAAGCACCGCATAAATATATCAATCAGTAAACGAAAAGTGAAAAATACAATGCAAGTACTTCAAAAGATCGCATACTAAAACGATTCCGTGATGAACCACTAGCCATCCTCTCCTTAACAGGCCAATAATTATCAGAAATTCTCAAGTAATCAACCATTGACAATAACAACAGAAACATCTATAAATTTCTTTCCACTAACTCTTGAGACGATGCAGTTAATAAAAAGAAATTCTAATATATCCCAGTGACGTCAGCTACATGGATCAAACGACGTCGTAATATTCTATCTTACAATCTCATTAACTTCAATGACTTTCAAAAACACATACAATTGTAATGTCCATGAACTAAAACTAAAAATTCCTCACCATCAATTCAAGGTTAAAATCATCCCTGCATAATAAAACAACCGCATGCATGATTTTTCCCCCTCTTTTTCCTAATTGAATCTTTCACTGCCACTGCCAACAACAGATCTAAAAAACCATGTTGTAATTTGCAGGACATGCATGACCATGAAATGATCACAAGTAAGTTAGCCATTCCAGCATTGAAATTGAAACATCACACGTGTTTGAATTCATCCTCACTCTCTCACACTCCATAATTAGATTCACATCAACATTCTAAATATAGAAACAAACAAAATTCAGAAAAATTGAAAAGTCTACTTAAGTAGAAACTAAATAAGCTAAATTTGGAAAACCCTTTATATCAATTAGATCAAACATTAACAAAAAGCATGAAAATCAAATACCAATTAGTTTTTACTACAAACCCACCAACAGGGACTAAAAATAAGATTGAAAAGCAGAGAACTTTGTAGTGTTTAAGATGTGAATGGATAAGAGAAGAACCTGATGGGAAATCTTGGGAGCTTCATCAGTGGTTAATAGTTGATGTTGTTGCATTATTGGAGTGAGAAGGGAAAGCAAGAAGAAAAGTTAAGGAAGAAAGAAGAATAAAAAGGAAAGAGATAGAGAGAATCCAACAAAGATACAGTACAACTTACGCAGAACAAATAATGAGGATGCATGTCGTTTCTTAAATTATCTAACATGTGCATTTTTCATAATCCACGTATTTTAACAAACACTTTCTAACGCGCTCATTTGATTGGTTAAAATTCACACGGTACCCACAAAATTTATATAGGACATAGTATATGATTTAGTTGGAAGGAAACAAAAAATGAAATATTTGCATTGAAAACATAATTCTTACATTTTTTTTTAACTTTGACTAAAGTTCCAAAGTCCTTATACTATATTTGATTTCCTTAACCAATGCCCCGTAACACTAATTAATATTTTCCTAAAAAAGAATGTGTTGAACAGTATATATTAAAATATGTGTCACGGACATTCCTGGTTTTAATAATCACTTACACAACATGAGTGATGTCTTATGATAACTTGTAAAAAAAAATGATGTCTAATGTTTATCATAAATAAATCTACCCTTATGATAGATTTATTTGTTTGAAAGAACGATAAAATTATATTTATTTTTTTAGAATAAATATAATTTTATCATTTAAAAATGTAAGATTTTTCCCAACTTGAAGCCTAAAATCGTACATTTATCACTTATATCTAAAACTGATTTTTTTGTATTTTACAACTTTTAAGATTTTTCACTTCACCAAATTTTTTGAGAGTTTTCTTTCAATGCAATTGGTTAGAGATGTCAATTGGTTTCACTTTTTTTTTTTTAGAGTCAATTGGTTTCACTTGTATGAGTTGGTTTTTGGCATTTTTAGTTTTATAGAAAATTCATGCAAACTAATGCTAGCTTAGCATAAATTTTAGAGAAAATTAGGAGTGAGCTGCCAAATTACAAAAGAGAAAATATAAGGGTCCATAATCGATCATAAAAAAAATGAGGGATAAAAATCGTACAATCATAATATT
>Ga0315914_1004865_pt1 | contig 19871 bp, 12 predicted proteins | sample MpolenodulesMG_FD_203920 | JGI IMG/M metagenome (GOLD analysis project Ga0315914, IMG submission 203920) | Medicago polymorpha root nodule microbial communities from Los Angeles, California, United States - elongated nodules | ecosystem: Host-associated > Plants > Roots > Nodule | place: USA... | reverse complement strand
AAAGAGTGAAATGATATGGCATAATAGTAATTTTTCTTTTACCGCGTTTAACATTGACTAATCCCCATCTAGAAAAAAATTGTGGGGTGTATAAGGTTGATTCTTCTTTCCCAACCAAATTTGCTCCATATACAAGAACCAATGATCGAATCATTGATCACTTAGTTAAATGGTACAAACTACTTAACATTCGGATCAATTCATTATTGATGAGTGAAAAATATGTGTACCAACATTGCACATCAAGTAAAAATGTATTCATACATCAAGTACTTTCCTTTTGATTCGAAATCAACCATCTAAACCAATTTTTTTTTCTTTTTCTTATATTTAAATAAGTGGTTTTCACAAGATTTAGTTTTTCTTTGGTGTTTTTCTTCATGTGATTTTGTCTTCTAAGCATAACGATTTTGTTTTGTTCACCGTATTTGTGCAACGTTGTGTGATTTTTCGTCTTATTTCGGTGTTCGTTCCATTTTAAATTGACAAACTTTCTTTGCTTGATGTTCGTTATAAATTCAAGATATAACTTTAGCATTTTAAACGTTACATGTTAAAGGTCGTGTGCATTTCATATTGGGAAAAAACTCAGTCTCACATCGGATAGATGAGACTCTTGATGAAAGTTTATATAGAGACACTCCTCACCTCACAAGCTGGTTTTGTAAGGATGAGTTAGACCCCAAATTTCAACATGGTATCAGAGCTTGTCGAATTCAAGGGCCACCTACCTATTTACGCACCAAACCCAAGTCCCACATCGGATAGATGAGACTCTTGATTTTGTAAGGATGAGTTAGGCCTCAAATTTCAACATTTCAGACACTTTTATTTTGCTATATTTGTAGGCATTTTATCTTTCTTTTTTTTAACCCGGTGATGTGAGTTTGTTCAAAATGACTTTCAATTTTTTATTTTTAACAACAAACTTACTTATTCAATTAGATAAGATAAAAGTACAAGTGGCACTAAATCCTTTGTTATAGATGAAGTAACTATCAATAATAATAATTAGAATAATGTCCCACATTGGGTAATATGAAGAAATATGCAAAGGCTTGGTCATATAAATAAAAGCCTTGTGTGTTAGTATTACATGCACCAATAGTTAGTGGGTTTTGCTATAGCTAAGCATTACTTCTACTATTCAAAATTTGTAATTATCAATTACATTATACAATTTCTTTCTTTCTATATTTCTATATGGTATCAGACTGAAACGGTCAAGCCCCCTCTCCCTCTAAATAAGGACGTCGTTCCTAACCCCAGCTGTCACCCTCGCCGCCATGGCCACCGACAGCTATACCTCAATCACCAACCCCTATGAACCATCCAAACCACTTGCTTGCATCACCCTTGGTAGTGTAACCAAACTTCTTCCCACCAATTACCTTAATTGGCAATTCCAGTTTGAAGTTTTCCTTGATGGCTATGATCTCCTCAAATACCCAGATGGATCGTTACCGGCGCCGTCCAAAACGATCACAACCACCGCCGAGACTCCAGTGACAACAGAAAATCCGGCCTATCAAACTTGGCGACGACAAGATTGCCTCGTCTATGGCGCCCTCCTCACCACCCTCTCAAATGAGGTTGCCTCCCTGGTTTCCCAAACAAAGACCTCACACGGTCTTTGGACCCTCCTCAAGAACACCTATGCCAAGGCTTCTCGCAACCATCTCAAGCAACTAAAGGAGCACCTTCGGACAGCATCAAAAGGTACTCAATCTATCACCACCTATATGCACTTCCTGAAGCAAACAGGCGATCTCCTTGCCTCGCTTGGATCACCTGTATCCATTGAAGACATGATTGATTACATCCTACGCGGCCCCGACGACGGCTATCGCTCTGTCATTGACGGAGTGAATGCAAGGGATAACCCAATTACCTTTGACGACCTTCTTGAGAAGCTTCTCATCCAGGAACTCTCAATCGCCGTTGTTCAGCAACAAAGTCCTGCACTACTCACCGCCTTGAATGCTCAGGTGAGACCCAACTACAACAACAAATCGCGCCTTGCCCAGCTCCCTGCACAATCAAATCAACGCCCTGGAAATCGCAAACCCTTCCTTGGCAAATGTCAGTGGTGTAATGTCAAAGGACATGTTCTATCCCAGTGTCGCACCTTCCGACAGCAACATCCTGATATCCCTTCACCTCCTCGTGACTCGCCTTAGGTCAACACTGCAACTCCTGGTTCCCAACAAACTGATTTTTTGGTTGATAGTGAAGCAACACATCACATAACAAATGACCTTGCAAATATGGCAATCCACCGTCCCTACACGGGTCCTGACTCGTTGTTCATGGGCAACAGTTCAGGTTTAAACATCTCTCACTCTGGAACACTTTTAATTAATGATTTATCCTTGTCTAATGTTTTGTGTGTTCCCTCTATGAAACAAAAAATTATTTATGTCTCCCAACTTACCAAACAAACTAACTCTACTGTTCTTTTTCTGTCACATTCCTTTTATGTGAAGGACTTACAGACAGACTGGCCAAACAACTCATAAAGGCTCATGTATCGATGGACTTTATCGATGGCCTGCCCCCACACCAGTTGTTCACACCATTCGCAAGGACTCACCCACATCATGGCACCATAAGCTTGGGCACCCACCATCCTCTATTTTCAAATTTATTTCCCAGCATTTTTCTTTAGGCACAAATCAATTCCAGCAATCTGATTGTTATTCATGCCAAATTAGTAAAAGTCACAAACTTCCTTTCCATGAATCTACTCTTATATCGTATTATCCATTAGAAATAATATTTTCAGATGTATGGACTTCGCCCATTTTATCTATTGATGATCTTCGCTACTATTTCATGTTTGTTAATCACTTCACCCGTTATATTTGGCTCTATCCAATGAAACGTAAATCTGATGTACAAATCATATTTCCCAAATTTAAAACCCTTGTTGAAAATTTCCATAAACAACAAATAAAAATATTGTACACAGATAATGGTGGCGAATACATTGGTCTTCTCCCTTTTCTAAGCAATCATGGTATAAGTCATCACACCACTCCACCCCACACACCTGAACATAATGGAAATTCAGAACGCCGGAATCGTCACATTGCCGAGACCGGTCTCACCCTTCTCTATCACTTAGGCATACCCCTCACCTCCTGGCCTAACGCCATGACTATTGCAGCCTACCTTATAAATCGCCTTCCCACTCCCATTCTTAAGTATCAATCACCCTATTTCAAGTTGCACAACATTAGCCTGGACTATCATAGATTAAAATGTTTTGGATGTCTGTGCTTTCTCTGGATTAAGCCATATGCTAACCATAAACTTGCACCAAAGTCTGCTATGTGTGTTTTTGTAGGTTATTCGGCTGATCAACATGCATACTTGTGTCTCGTTGGCGTGATTTACATCTCTCGCCATGTAAAGTTTGTTAAATCAGAATTTTCGTTTAGCACCCTTTCTACTCAAACACAGGCACTCGCCCCAGATTTGACGCTTGTTTCGCCAAACCAAAACAAGCTCACTCAAATCATTCAACATCCCGCAACTCCAAATGAGCTCGCCCATATCACTCACCCGTCTGCGCCCTCATCACCAATGCCCAATGACCTCGCACACACCACTCAACAACAGTCGCCCTCCCCACAAACTACCAGCGAGCTCGCCGAACCCACTCAAACATCTTCGCCCTTTTCACCAAACTCCATTGAGGTCGCCCAAAACATTCAAATATCCTCGCCCGCGTCTCCAACATCCAATGAACTAGTCAACATCACTACATCGCCAACGCCTCCACCACCGCCCCCACCCACTGCTCGCCCACACAACAACCAGTCTACCAACGCCGGTGGGATCATCACCCGTTCTCAAAACAACAATGTTAAACCCATCAAAAAGCTTAACCTTCATGTTCGCACCTTATGTCCCATCGAACCGAGCAATATCACTCAAGCCCTTCGTGACCCTGATTGGCGCTCGACTATGCAAGCTGAATTTGATGCCTTACACAACAATAACACATGGGATCTTGTTAGTCGGTCCTCTGCTCAGAATTTGGTTGGGTGTAAATGGGTTTTTCGTATCAAACGAAATCAGGATGGCTCCATTGATCGTTACAAGGCACGACTAGTCCCCAAAGGATTTCATCAACGCCCTGGATGTGACTTCACAGAAACATTCAGATCAGTTGTTAAATCGGTGACTATTCGAATTGTCTTTACACTTGCAGTTCTTCAAGGATGGTCCCTTCGTCAGCTTGATGTCAACAATGTGTTCCTCCAAGGTACGCTCAAGGAGGAAGTATTCATGTTACAACCACCTGGATTTGTCGACAAAACCTTCCCTGATCATATTTGTCGTCTCAAAAAGGCACTTTACGAGTTAAAGCAAGCACCTCGTGCCTGATATACAGAGCTTCAGATATTCCATTTATCCCTTGGCTTCGTCAGCTCCACTGTTGATGCCTCTTTATTCATCCACCGCAAACTAGGTGTTACATTATACTTATTAGTATATGTTGATGATATCATTGTTACCGGGAGTTCTCCTGTCGAGGTCTCCACACTCATCGCCACACTCACCGCTCGCTTTTCTTTGAAAGACCTTGGATGTCTTAATTATTTCTTGGGGGTTGAAGTGATTCCGTCTACGGCGGACATATTCCTTTCCCAAAGGAAATATATCACTGATCTATTGCATAAATCAGGCATGGCAGATACGAAACCAGCATCCACTCCATTGTCTGCCACAAATAAGTTACTCAAGGATTCCGGCGGTCTCCTATCGTCTCCAACCGAGTATCGAGCGCTCGTTGGAAGCCTCCAATACTTGAGCCTTACTCGCCCAAACATTGCCTTCAGCACAAACAAACTCTCCCAATTCATGCAAAACCCCAGAACAACGCATTAGACTGCACTCAAAAGAGTGCTCAGATACTTGGCGGATTTCTGTGACAAAGGCGTCTTCATTTCGACGACCGCCCCATTAAATCTCACGCCTACTCAGATGCGGACTGGGCAGGCGACAAGGATGATTATATCTCCACCACTGGTTATCTGTTATATCTTGGCAGCACGCCCATCTCTTGGAGCTCTCGAAAACAACGTTCTGTTGCTCGCTCTTCCATAGAAGCAGAATATAAAGTCTTGGCTGACACAGCGAGTGAGCTACTATGGGTTCTTCCCTACTCACTGAATTCGGCCACACTCCAAAAGCCAATCCAGCCATCTATTGTGACAACCTCGGTGCTACCCACCTTAGTGCTAATCCTGTATTTCATTCTCGAATGAAACATATAGCCTTAGCCTATCATTTTGTCCGAGAAAATTTCAAAATGGCAAGTTTTGAGTATCCTTTGTTTCTACCGATGATCAACTTGCTGATATTCTAACCAAACCCCTGCTTCGTCCTAGGTTCAATTACTTACTGTCCAAGTTGCATCTCTCTTTCAAACCATACAACTTGCAGGAGGATATCAATAATAATAATTAGAATAATGTCCCACATCGGGTAATATGAAGAAATATGCAAAGGCTTGGTCATATAAATAAAAGTCTTGTGTGTTAGTATTAAATGCGCCAATAGTTAGTGGGTTTTGCTATATCTAAGCATTACTTCTACTATTTAAAATTTGTAATTATCAATTACATTATACAATTTCTTTCTTTCTATATTTCTATAGTAACTTTGTCCACCAGAATAAATCTAAAGGATTTTCGTATCACTCATATATCCCAGTGTAACAAAAAAAAGTATGGATATCCCAAACTTTTCCCCATAAATCATTGCTAAGATTGTTGTTTAGGTTTGTCCATCACCTCCTCCCCTTCGGGCTCTTAGGCTTTGAGAAATGATATTTGTACAACCATTATGTGACAACTTTTGGACAACTTTCTCTCTCATACTCACATTACATTCTTATTCTCTCTCTTCCTTTTTCTCTCTCCATTGTTTTTGACCAATAAAAAGAGAGAAAAATAAAGTTGTCACCAAAGTTGTCATCAATTGGATGTACAAATATCACTACTCTTGGTCTTTAGAATGAAAAAGAACTTTCATTCATCATCTTTCATATCGACCAAATAACCGTATGTCATATCAACAACAACCTTCTTAATATTACTAGATAAAAATTAAATAAAATTAACATCCAATACAAAGCCGTCACTAAAGTATATTTGATTCTTTAAGTATACATAAATGTTAATCATATGATATTTTGTCATACATATATTGGTTGTTCACAAGTTCTACCTCAATTTACTCAACAAAAAAAATTTTAGCTCAATTGATAAAAATAATAAAATTGATAGGTCGGATGTCATATGTTTGTGACCGGGGTTTGAACATTGGTTCCTCCATTTTTATGAATGAGTTTATAACCGTGATTGTCATTTCGTACATCTACCAATAAAAATAAGATACACACATTTGTTTGTAGCTGCCTCCCAAAGTGGTTGAGTGACTAGGGCTTTGATTAACCAAAGTATCTTTTTCATGTCATTTTGTATTTATAAATTAATTCAACTGTTAATTTTATCAAACACTGCAAATTTATCATTTTTTGAAGTAGCTACAAATTTATCGATTAGTTTTACTAAATAGAGTCTAGATAGAAATTGCATCATTCCTTGCGGAGTATAACCAAACTACATTTTCTACCTGAGGCAATTAGAACAAAAATAAATTTAGATTATTGATTTTGCATTTAGAAAAAATGGAGAAAGATATTTTTTTTAGGGGAAAAAAATTAGAGAAAGATAAAAAATTTGTTAATTAAAGTGGTGACCATTTTATACTCGTTCCTACGGAATTTGAACTTTGTACGAACAAGGTTAGACTCATATAAGTTAACTATATGTTAATTGTACGGGTGCTCACGATGTGGTTTGATTCGGTTTTGAGGTTAAAAGACATCTGAACTGTAAGATAAAAAAGCATGTGGTTTGGTTTGGTTCGGTTGACTTTTAAAATAAAATCTGAACCAAACCAAACTAATGTGGTTTAGTTTGGATCGAATGGTGCGGTTTTTTTTCCGAGACAATACAACTTTTTGTTTCAAGCATTAAAATCAAGTTTAAAATATATTTTCAAAAATGTTTTAAATTTCATCCAACATTACAATTTCATTTCTAACCAAAAAATTTCCCAACTAACATAGATCAAATTTAAAACGTGAGCAAAAACTAATAATATTTTGTAAGAAATACAAAAGACAAAGATTTTTAACATTCACTAAAAGTTCAGGTAGAACATTTTTTAAGTAAAAAGTAAAGAAGAAACTTATCAAGAGAAAAAATATGTCTTATAAAAATTTTCATTGAGTTTCTATTAGTATTGGTCTAGATGACATATGTTTAATTAATGTTTTTCTTATGTTGCAGTTTGGTTTGGGTAAAACAAAAACCGCAAACCAAATCATGCAGTTGAGTAAAAAAATTATTCGAACACATCCGATCCAAATGCAGTTTTTTGCAGTTTGGGTTGGTTCGTTTTGCGTTTTTTGGGTTGTTTCAATTTGCGTTTTTTGAAGTCTCCAATCAACCCTAATTAACCCTAATCTCACCTTTTTTGGCGGGTCTAAATAATTATTTTGAAGAAAAAAAAAGTTTGCAAGGAATCGAACCGGATACCCATAATAACACCTTAAAGCTTTTACCACTAGCATTTTTATTGAAATATTGTGGCTTCTAAAATAGATATGCAATCCTAAAGGCACTCATTTTTATTGTGTTTATGAGTTTAATTCCATATTCATTTTTGTTGATGCAAACAGAATGTTTTTAATTTTCTTTTTTGAGATTTTGTACTTAGTTTAGGTACTTATATGTGAAACTCTACAAAAACTCATACATTGTTCGGGTTATAGTCTAGTTTTTATATAAACAATACTGTCACTTTAAAGTTGTTTCCATTTTTGAGTTAACTGGGAAGTGAATTATTTCCACTTCGAACTCTAACCGGTGGTCCAACTCTCTTCCAACTAAAGAAACAAACTCTTGTAAATATGAAAATGCAATTTTCTCGTTTTCTTTGTTAAATTATTTAATTATAAAATTCTGAGTGCTAATTAAAGATTTGCCACGCAAATTTCTGATGCTCAAACTTCTTTCTTATATCGTGTGTGCTTCCAAGTTCCAACAGTTGCATTGCACTACCAAACCCATAAAACAATATATTTCTATGTGCTTGTTTGCGCATATGGTAATAGACTTATGTATGTTTTGGTTCCAATAATTTATTATCACACCCCAACCATGCAAAAAAAATATTAAATTGTTGCTTTTCATTTTATTAAAAAAAACTTGCAGTGATTTAAATGATATGTTTGTGCTTTAGATATATCTAACTAGACATGAACACATTTTAAAGTCACGGAAATGTGAATCAAGATCTTCTCTATTTCTCAAAGAAATGGAAGATTTCATTTATAATATAGAAAAAACATATTAAAGAGTTAATTAGTATGTCATATTTTCTCGAAGAATAAAATATTTGTTGATCATATATTTAGTAGAATTTATTTAAGAAATAGAATTGTCTTGATGAATCACGTAAATGTTCCACAGATATATAAATTCTAGTGATTCACAACAAAAATGCAATAGGACCCGAGAATTTGGACATCCAACTCAATTTAGACATATAGTAAAAAATACTTGTAGCATAACATAACAAGGAATATAGGGAAAATAAACTAATGAGTTAAACATATATGTTTTATTTATAGTTGAAGTGTCGAATCCTTATTTCTGCTCCTAGTACTAGCAGCACCCTATGTCTAAGTACACCACTTGATCCCATGTGTGATGAATGATAAAGTTGCACAAACACAATGTTACAAGTTGCAACAAATTAGGTTGTTTCCTCAAAAAAAAAGTTGCAACAAATTAAATTAGGATCTTAATTCATGAACCCCACGATGTAAATTTGTTAATCAAAGGTCCAACCTGAAAACACAATCAGTGACGTATATGTCTATCAAAATTGACTAAACTATGTGGAATAAAAAAAAACATGCCTTTTAATTTGAATTTGGAAATCTGTGTTCTCCATTAAGTACTTTTGCTTTATATGTGTAAACTACCCATCGCATAGAACTTATATATAACTTCATATCATTGTACTTACCATTTAATTCCTTCAATCACAAAACCCTTTTGCAGAAGCTAACTAATATTGTACGTGATATATATAGAAATATATATTGAAGAAAATAAATATCTAGTACAAGTTTCGTTTACAACAACACTTGAAAAGAAAATGAGGGATACTAGGAAAGTAGTGCATGGATTGAAGCCAGCCTTGATGATGTTGATGGTTCAGATTGCATTTGCTTCAGTAAATGTCCTCTACAAACTTGCTATAAACGATGGAATGAGTGTTAGGGTTCTTACAGCTTACCGTCTCATTTTTGCAGCAGCTACCACTATTCCACTAGCTCTTATTTTTGAAAGGTTCTCAATTACTCCATACATTCATTCATATATTCATATATATATATATATAAGTATTAGATAGATGATTAACATTTTGTACTATATTTTTATTTTTCAATTAATTACTTTGTTATTTAACTTGTTTTTCCTTTATTCTTAATTTACAGGAAGAATAGACCACAGTTGACTTGGAGGGTAGTTTTTATGTCATTCTTTTGTGGTCTATTTGGGTAAGATTGCGTAAACTTCATCACCCTTTAATTTCCACTTCCATATTAGCTAAATAATAATGTATTATAAGTAAAAATTAATCTAACAATTTCTTTTATATGATTATACAATAAAATAACAGGGGAAGTTTATTCCAAAACCTTTATTTTGAGTCATTGGCATTGATATCAGCAACATTTGCTTCAGCTGTTTATAATCTCATTCCTGCCGTCACTTTTATCTTAGCCGTTTCTTTTGGGTACGTACTCAAACTAAACTCAGTTAAAGATATTTTGAGATTTGTTAGAATTTATTGAATAATGTGTGTGTGCATGCGCGCACGCGCGCACACATTAGTGTATAGTTGGTTATGATACATTATTATTATTTTTTTGGTCAGGTAGCCTAGTGGCTAGAATTCACCTTATAAGGTGAATAAGTGGGGTGTCCGGGGTTCGAACCCCGGCCCTTGCATATAATAATTCATTGTCCTACCAACCGACCTATGCTCACGGGACATTTATGATACATTATTATTATTACTATTATTATTTAAATATGACATAGATCATATTCATACTATATTATTGACATTAATTGTTTTTGTATATTTTGTTTCATTTTGCTTAGTTATGAAAGATTGAATTTCCAAACGGCAGCAGGCAAAGCTAAGGTGTTGGGAACAATAACAGGAATTGGAGGGGCAATGTTGTTAACATTTCTCAAAGGTGTTGAAATTAACATATGGACCTTCCACATTAACCTCTTGCATAAGGGAAAAAATGGAACACTAAATGATAACTCTGGAAGTAAATTGCTGGGTATTTTTTTTGGTCTTGGAAGTTGCTTCTGCTTTGCCTTATGGCTAATCATTCAGGTAAAATCCATCAAAATAACTTGTTTTTGTTACGATATAGAATTTATTGTGTTCAATTGTAAAGGAACAACGACATTTTTATTGATATCATTTTAATCTAATATAATATACGACATCGTTACAGGCTAAGATGAGCAAAGAGTACCGAGGACATTATTCAAGTACGGCATTAATGTCTTTAATGGGGGCAATTCAAGCAACTGTTTTTGCCCTTTGTGTTGAGAAGGATTGGAGCCAATGGAGGTTGGGTTGGAGTATCAGGCTTCTGACTTCAGCATATTCCGTATGTTAAATGTTAATTAATTTTTTCATAATTATTGATTAGCATAATTTGTTATTTTAAGTTTCAACATGGTGAATTTAATTGGTGTTGTCGCAGGGAATTGTTGCCTCTGGAATAATGGTTATCGTCATTGCATGGTGTGTAGGGATGAGAGGTCCACTATACGCCTCTGCCTTCAATCCTCTGATGCTTGTACTTGTGGCCATTGCCGGTTCCTTGATGTTGGATGAAAACCTATATTTGGGAAGGTATATACACATTATGTATACCTAAGTATATTGTAATTTACCAAAGTTTTACAAAGATGCATTGTTGAAATAAATTAGTTTTACATTAACATCTAATAAGAATGTGTCATTTATTTTGGATAAAAGAAATAAGAATGTATCATTGTTACATAAGTACACTTCATAAGTGCATTTTTTGGAAGAAAAAAAAGAAGTGAATTTTTTGAAATAATTGTAAAATATTGAACTCTAATTAAATGTTTGTATAAAAACTAGTTTAGAGTTATGTTGACAATACATTTTCTTATTTCCCAAATTATTACTTGTAGTATATTATGATTAATGTTGAGAACTTATATTGATATGGTTTTTGAAATATTTATAGTGTAATTGGAGCAGTACTAATAATGATTGGACTGTATATGGTGTTATGGGGCAAGAGCAAAGAAACAAAAAAAGTGACTCATTTAGAAATCACTTCAGAACTCCAAGAAATTCAGGTTGTTGTCACGTCCACCATAGTAGATCATGATTGTAGCAACAACAACCACACCAATGGTAAGAGCAACATTGTTGACAAGGATCATAAACATGAATGTGATAACTCATCAAAAGGTGAACAAGAAGGACAAGGAACTTAAAGTAACGGAAGATAAGAATTGGTTTCAAACCCTCAAGTGAAGCCTTGAACGATGGCCTAAAATGTGTAAATAAGAATATTCAAAATCGAAGTATTCCTATATTAATATGTTTTAGTTAATTTTACAACTTTAGTTATATTTGTTTATTTTATTTTATTTTCTAATTTTGTTCTTTGAAGATGGAAATGTTTACATATTTTATCCTTAGTATTTGCCACACACTAAATTAAAGTAGGTGTGTTTTTATATCTAGATTTTGATTTTTTTTCTCCGAATTTATCTCAGTTGGTAGGGACATTATAGGGGTTTATAGGGTCAAAATCCAAACAAAAAGCTACAAAATCAAACTGAAATTCTCAAGCATTTGCTTGAAGATGTCTTTTTTAGAGAAAAAAAAGCTTATATCATTTTGATAGCAAACCAATAATACATGTGGGTACATCGATAAAGATGTGGGGACTAGCTCGAAATTTGACTATCCTTGTTAAAGCATGAGCGACCTAATTCACATGTTTTTGAGTAAGCACGACATGAGAGTTTTGAAAAATAAACTACTCTAATGCTTATAAGACTCCATAATTTCCCCCTAACTCCGTAATATCTATGCTACCTCTCCTAAAGTAGTCGACAACTTTTTCTAAGTCACCTCAAAATCAATGTTTGTTGGTCGTAGTTTATTAGCCCACCTAATATCATGATAGAGTCCCAACGTCTCTCCCGTATCCACTAAACACACGGGAGAGAACCATAAAGTTTAGCAAGTACATACGTGACAATATCATCCCAAGTGCACATTCATGTACCTATGTTGCGTGCTATTGAAAAGGAAGCATCAATATTGCATTTGAACATTCCTAACGCCGACCTTTGTCATCGTTGTGAAGAAGGAGATGGCTACTAGTGATGTTGCACCATTAGACACGAGTTGGTTACTTCTTGCAATAGTAATAAAAATTGTAATTATAACCCCTCTAAAAAAATTGTAATTATAAATCACTGAAACACACTTATTTACGATTTTTTTTTTGATAAACCTATTTACAATTTGATGAAATACAATAAAATATATTAAAAAAATAATATTCATCTTCCATAACATCGAGAGTTTTTTTTTTTTTTTTAAGGAATAACATCGAGAGTTATTGGCTTGATTAATTGAACATGCATATATTTTTCTAATTCGTCATCGTAGAGAATAAAGAAAACTACCAAGTTACCTAAAGGGGATGAATCTGCATACAGTGGTCAATGGTGGAATAAGGAATTTTTTTTTACATGCATTTTCTGCTTTTAATTGATATGTAAGACAAGTTTTATGAAAGTAGATATTAGAGTGGTCAATGGTGGAATAAAGAATTTTTTTACATGCATTTTCTGCTTTTAGAGTAAAGAAAAGTACTGTCTTGTACCAAAAGAAACCAAGAGGACCGTCAATTATTGGTGCTAAGCTGATTTGTTAGGGTTAATAATATATTGAGTATCTTAACCAAGGTTAATCTGAATATGGGCAAAAACAATCTTAAAAATTTTAGGAAAATTTATTGTCCCTATAAATAATAAAATGTTCAAGAGATTATTCTTCCCAGAAATTTGTCGTCCATTTGAATAATAAAATGTTTGAGAGATTATTTTTTGGCAATTACATGCCGAAGATATTTATTTGAGAAAAGAAAAGAGCTCCTCCATTTCTAATATTTAAAGTTGAAACCAACAATAGGATTTAAAAAAATGAAAATAAAGATCTAATACATATTTATTTATCAAACAAAATCTAATATATATTTTACCTTCTTTTTAATAAAAGATATTTTTTTCTTTTAATGTTTTCGTATTCAATATTTGATGGTGACAGTGAAATGTAATCATTTCTCAAAAGAAAATAATAATAATTGAATCTCTCCTCAAAATAAAAATTGAAACTTTTTTTTAGAGGACAATAATTGAAGCTATTGTTCCATAATAGCTTTCTAAGACAAAAAAATCATATATTAATTACTCCCTACATTTCTTTTTAAGTGTCATTTTAAAATTCCTTCAAACAAAAAAAAAGTGTCATTTTAAAATAATACACTCTAATTAAGGAAGTGGATTTTTTATGTTTTTTTTTATTATACTATCATTTTAATTAGAGATGGCAAAGCGGGCCGGTCCGTCCCGTTTAAGCACGCTTAAAACGGAACAAGACGAGCCGAGTCGAATTAAGTGACCAAGTTCAAAATCTCACCCCGCCCCGTTTAGTGTCGGACAAACGAGTTAGCAGGTCGGCCCGCCAAACAAAAAACTTTGTTTTTTAGAGGAAAAAAAACAATTTTTTATGCATTTTTTTTACAACTTAATTGTTACAAAAAAGCTATGCTGCTTATATCATTTTTTTTTAAAATATATGTTGCTTTTATCATATTAACTAATAAATTTGTTGTAAAAACAAGATAACTAATAAATTGTCGAACTCAACATCATACTTAATAACAAAATAATGAAAATCTACCAACATAAAAACAAATCCAACAACCAAAATAAATCTAAAAGGAAAAAATAAGTTTAAAAGAAAAAAGAATAACGAGTTAAACAGGCTAACCCACCCCGTCACGAGCCGGCCCGTTTTTCAACGAGTTAAGCGGTGCGAGCCAACTATAGGCGAGTTTAAAACTTCAACCCAACCTACCAAAAAATAGCAGGATAAACAGACCAGCCCGACAGATTGGACCCGTTTTGCCATCCCTAATTTTAATTCACCGATAAGTTTTTTTTATACACTTTATCTTTTTTTCAATAAATTTGATATCTTATATTCTCACATACCAAACAATTGTGATAAATTATTCCTCTCTCCAAATATTCATAATTTATTGCACACACTCCATCACTCCAATAAAATTAATGGGTGTTCTCTCTTCCACTCTTTATTACCACAATGGCTCTTGTTAACCAGTGTCCTCAAGACAATGGTTAAGGAAACTATAAATAGAAAATTTATCTTGAAAATATAAGTTTTGACTTTTGATTAAGTAATACTCCCTCCGTCCCTTATTAGATAACCTCTTTGACAATGTACACTTTTTACGTGACATACTTTGACCATATTTTTATATTAATATACAAAGATAAATAATAAGATATAAGATGTTGTTGAATTCGTCTCGATGAATATTTTCAAAATATAAAATTTTCATAATTTTTTTAAATAGATAATTAAAGATATGAAAGATAAAAAAAATAGGTTTAATTACACTTTTGGTCCTTGCATTTTGACCAACTCACGAAAATGGTCCTGCCTCTTTCAAATCGAACAAAATCGTCCCTAAACTATCATGATTTTGCAGTTTTAGTCCTACCTCCCTATTTTCAACTCTAGAAACGCATAGAAATGACAGTTTTAGTCCAACCACTTATGCTCAACCATGAAATAAACAAAGAATAAAACATATGGGTACAAGGAATCTACTTTATTCAACACACTAACCTAATTTCTAAGGCATGTTAAATACTTGAAACATGTCTTAAAATTAGTTTTTTTTTTGTTAGTGTGCTGAATAAAGTAGTTTCCTTGTACTTACATGCTTTATTCCTTGTTTATTTCATGGTTAAGCATAGGTGGTTGGACTAAAACTGTCATTTTTGTGCGTTTCTAGAGTTAAAAATAGGGAGGTAGGACTAAAACTGCAAAATCATGATAGTTTAAGGACGATTTTGTTCGATTAGAAAGAGGCAGGATCATTTTCGTGTGTTGGTCAAAATGCGATGACCAAAAGTGTAATTAAGCCAAAAAAAAATGCATTGGTATGTGCGTCAGAGTCAACTAGGTCATCTAGTAAGGGACATAGGGAGTAATTACACCACTTTTTATAAAAAGTTACTTGTTTTGGTTGCTTAACCAATGTCGTGAGGGCACTCTTTAGCAATCTCCTATTTTTTAACTTTCATAGAATATTTTGTTTTTTTCCATTATAATTGTTCTTCTTGTATGAACCATTACTACACTCTCTTCGATCATATTTACGAGCAAAAAATAGTTTTTTAGATCTATCGAATAGCTAATTTATCCGGTCTATACATAGGTCAGATATATTAGTTATTCAATAAATCTAAAAAAAAATGTTTTTTCTTATCAATGTGACTACTGACCAGAGAGAGTATAATAATCTACAATTCTATCCGCTATATGAATTTGACTTTTTCTATTTGAAGGCTGCTTAAATATTATTTTTAATCAGATCGGACATTTATATTTGTATACAAAAATATTACTATTTATAATAGGAAGTAATTAATCAGTTAATTCTAAAGCCTATAAGCAACTCTTTGTCATAAACAACCCGGTGTTTATTTGAGCAACTACTAAAAGTCCTTAATCCTGACAAATAATGTTATCATCCCTAACTTTTGAGGTACGTCTGTTTTTGTGTTCCATTCCACTATTTAGTGTATAAAAATGGTGACATGACTTGGCATGATATAGAACATACATTGTGCTTCTTAAAAAGTCTGTTTGTCAAGATGCCACATGCTACAACAGTCTATACCATTTTGAATTTGACGATGTTAGAATATTTGGCCCCCAATTGAAGATAAGTATTCCAGCATTCGATCGATTTGGCTCAACCCAGACAAATACAGAGTTTCTACAATCATAAAAACCACATGCAAGATTCATTATTGTGCGCAATATCTCTTGAGATCATTAACATAATAACAATTTGATTTTATTTAACAAAAAGATATAGTATCATTTGGAGAGAGAAAAACTCAAGTATTAGACACAATAATATACTCCATATAAGGTCTCTAATCAGTTAACAAAAAAAGATCATTGAATTGGATATGAAATTGAATGAAATTTAGGGGTGATAATTTCATCTATTTATCCTCCATTCATTAATTCATCCAATTTATCCAACAACAAAAAAATGATAGATTGGATTGCATCCATCCATATAGATCACCTTAGTCATAATATAATTTCATTGGATAAAATGTGTGAACAAATTCTTTATTTATAAAATTAATTTCATAATTTAATTAAAAAAACTAAAGAGAAATGGACAAATTGATATCGCCAAAGCTCCGTTGTCTGCCACCACATGGGTCATCTAAGTATTGTCATCCGTCGTCGTGGGGTCGTCAGAGACTTGATTTGAGGGACATCAGAACACTATCATCCCCTACTATGAGGTCATCGGAGCACTATCTTAGTTTAAACATAGAGGAATTATTGATGAATCAAATCAAGCCTTGTGCGTGTTTTGTAGAAACAATGTTGAGTCAACATCTCACTTGTTTTCCGATTAGATTTCTAATTTGTTACTTAATCTTTTCCTTTTCTTGTAAGCTTCTCTTTGTATATGGGTTTGAGTATCTTTTGTACTCGCATATATCGAATTTTTGCTTATTTAAAAAAAGCACTGTCTTCGTTTAAATGATTAATTTATTAAAGTTATTAATATAAAAGTATATAAATTATATTTTTTTCAAATTAGTAAAAAAATTGTCAAAAAATCCATTAATATTTAAAATATTAAGATAGTGGATTATTAATATTAAGATAGTAGATTATTAATATTTAAAATCCATTAATATTTTTAAATAAATGTTAAAAACATAAAAATTCATATTTATTCCTTGTTAAATAATTTAAAATTTTGCAAGAGATATTTCTACAATGTACTAAACATGACTGCGGAAATTAATTCACATTTTAAAGAATATACATCAGTTTACTTAATAACAGGGATCAAATGTGGTGTCGGAAAACATAAAATTAATCAATTATCTTATTTTCAATGGGTGGATATCAATCCAAATCTAGCTATACATGTATTTGTTTCTGAAAGAATTATATCATTATAGATATTTTTAAACATATTTTTTTGACCAAATTATTTGATTAATTTTAAAAATAGTTTATTCAAACAGAATTTTTTTATATCAAATTTTTAAATATAATTTTTAACAGAATTATATCCTTATAAGTTATTAACATTTAAAAATTCATATTTTGTTAAAACATATTCTAAATTTTTGTCGGTGGGATTGTTAACATCTCTCCGTAAAGATCCATTAAAAATATGAATGATAGTATAATACACATGAGTTAACTTTTTGAAGAAACACATGAGTTAACTTTAAAATAAGACCATAAGTTGTGACATAAAATATTTTGAGGTCTAAAACTGGCTAAAAAAATTAAAGCAACTAAAATTGAAAATCAAGATATTTAGAGAGCCAAAACTTATTTAACCCTAGATTTTCGGTACCAACACTAGTTTTGCTTCCGGACCTCAAAGGCTCAAAGTGTTCAAAAGTGGTAATGTGTTTGGATGAGGAGTGTCAATTTTTTTTTTAAGGAAGTATCAAATTTGATTTTATCTCCTATATATATGAAATGTAATTTTTCTAAAATATAGCCATTTGGTTACTTAACTTGAATCAAACTTGATTTTCGATATATATGTACCATAATTAGTTAGTAATTAAAATATATATTTCTTTGGTGCATGGCATGAATATATGCATATTAGTTAGTAATTTACAAAATCAAATTCATTCATTGACCATAATCATGTTTACCAAACACCAAATCATAGTCTGATCGATAGTATCACACAAGTTTGTGTCCAAGTCATTATGATATACTTTTTAAATGCAAAATAATTCATGCAATTGATATTTTGTACTTTTTTAAATATGAGTTGATGTTTTATACTGGAATCTTGATACAAAATATATTGGATTTTTGGTTCATGGGATAAGGGATTTGGTCCTTCCCTTTTTCCGGCTTTCTTACTTGGATTTTGCCAACTTGAATGTGAGAGAGGTATGGGGGATCTGGTGAAGGCTATGCTTTTTGAATAAAACGAGTGAAATGTATCACATGTAGTGTAAGTTACCTGTTTAGGTGCATCATATGTGCATCATATATAATAGTGTAAGATTAAAGACTATATTTTTATTATTCAAATAAAAGTGATTTAGTTCTTGTGTACCAAATAAAGTTCACATGCATGCTGGCACTTATTAAAAAAGGACCGGACATTAACACTTTAGTAAAGGTATTTTGATTCGTGTAATCGTGTGAATTCATCATGTAGCTAAAAGTGCTATATATACTCAAATATGGGATAATGGGACTGGCTACTTTCCTAAGTATACATAATAGCTTTACCAAATTAATAACTTCAAATACAATTAGTGTATGCTTAGGAAAAAAATAATACAATTAGTGTCATATAACTTATAAATTATGAAATATGGCTCTCAAAAAAGAAGTTATGAAATATTAAAAGAGTAATGCTGTTTAGTACGGATAAACTTTCACGGAAAAGCAAGAAACACACTGTCCTTTATTTGCAATTACTAATCTAACCATTACATATATCATATTTTACCACATTGCCCTTATATTGTAAGCAGTTTTCTACTGCCGTGAAAAATTCGTGAAAAACTTCCCATACAGTTTAGCAGTGCTCATATTAAAAACGGCTGACAAATACTAGTCAACAATATATAAAATTAAGGCAACATGCCAACATATAAAGCTTTACCGTCAAAATAAAAAGAAAGAAAGAAAAAACTAGTCGACAATATTATTATTTTTTTGACAAGAGAATTAGTCGACAATATGTAAAGCAATATTCTCTCCACAAAAAAAAAAAAATATGTAAAGCAATATATAGCATTATTAATCTGTATATAGGAAAACCTTTGATTAAAGAAAATAAATCCCACAACTGAAAGTCTATGATATTTCTACCAATAATCAGCTAGCTTATCAACACAATCATTATCTTCCAAAAAAATGTGAGAGAAACTGAAATTGATTTGCTAAGTCAATTCATTTGCTGGTCCAACAAAATCAATTTATTCTGAAAACGAAAAGAGTTTTTACACGTTCAAATTCTCCCTGTATATATGTATATATTCCCTAATATATTCATGCCTAGTTTTGCTAGCCAAATTCTAAAACAAGGGGGTGACAAAATTAAGAACGACAGATATTTCTATGAATAGTTGTTGAGGGAACAAAAAGACAATAAACCCCAAGTACATTCTAAAACTAATTGTATATGAACCCTGATGGCCCTACACAGTAGGCCAATAATGCTCCCAAGCAAATTATAAAATGTTATATAATCAGTTCATGTAATCTTGCCACAGTCTAATTTGTCAACTATTGTCTTCCATTGTCTAGTGTTTGTCAGCATAAAT
>Ga0315914_1004863_pt1 | contig 19881 bp, 14 predicted proteins | sample MpolenodulesMG_FD_203920 | JGI IMG/M metagenome (GOLD analysis project Ga0315914, IMG submission 203920) | Medicago polymorpha root nodule microbial communities from Los Angeles, California, United States - elongated nodules | ecosystem: Host-associated > Plants > Roots > Nodule | place: USA... | reverse complement strand
TTACATTGGTATCTTCACCATCTTCATCAGTGATCAATATCTTTAGTCCTTCTTTGGATGTAACTCTTGAAACAGCAACATACAACTGTCCGTGAAAAAATACAGATGTTGGTAGATATACACCAACATGTTTAAGCGACTGCCCTTAACTTTTGTTAATTGTCATTGCAAATGATACAATCAAAGGAAATTGTCTTCGTTAGGTTAAATTACTGCTAACCCAATAAAGCAAATGGGAGGGAAAATATTAGGTTAAGTTGCTGCAGACCTAACAAAATTAATAAATAAGGATATACAAACAATGACACAATAGGATAGGAATGAAAAGTTCATCAGTGAGGAGAAATATTAGGGATTGCTGCATTTTAGAGGGAATTTGTTAGGTTAAATTGGTGTTAATCTAATGCAACATTTTAGAGGAAAATCATTATGTTAAGTTGTTGCAGACAATACAATATTATATTGTTGCATAAAATTAGGGTATCCTGTTTGTAAATGTATTAAATAAGTGTACATAAAAAGAAATAGGGTACACAAACAATAGATATATACAAACGATGAGAAACCGGTGCGCTGGATTTTTTTAGATGAATTAGTTAGGTTAAATTGCTGCTAACCTAATACAACAAATTAGATGGAAGGTGCGCTGCATTTTTTTAGATGAATTAGTTAGGTTAAATTGTTGCTAACCTAAACAACAAATTAGAGGGAAAATATTTGGTTAAGTTGCTGCAGGCTTAACAAAATTAATAAATAAGGATAAAGATGCTTTGAATATCCTTAATATTGATACATGGTGTTTTAAGTTAAAGGATTTGTTTAACACCAATTGCTTAAAGGAATCTAACTCGAAAAATTTATATTTAACGTGGACTTTATGAAATGAAGAAAATTTATAAACAGAATAAAGATTGGAGTGAAGATGAGAAACTGGTGCGCTGCATTTTTTTAAATGAATTAGTTAGGTTAAATTGCTGCTAACTTAATACAGCAAATTAGAGGGAAGGTGCGCTGTATTTTTTTAGATGAATTAGTTAGGTTAAATTGTTGCTAACCTAATACAACAAATTAGAGGAAAAATATTAGGTTAAGTTGCTACAAACCTAACAAAATTAATAAATAAGGATATATAGATTTAAGCATTCGTTGTTTTACATGGGCAATTGTTTGTAAATATTTTTTTTGTCTACTCCCCCTGTGTGGATGGATAAAAATGAATTTTGAATTCTTTAGAGAATGAAAAAAGTTTGGCCCACAACATCAAAATGGAATTACTAAACCAAAAAGGAAGAAACGTTACTTCTGAGCAAATTAAACTTTTTATCTAATCATTTTATTATTATTAGACATACAACAAAAGTCCAAATGAACTTCAAAACAAAAAGAGACCTACCAAGATTTAAGCAAATAAACAAAACATAGAATGTATAAGACTTTGTGGATTTCTATCCAGTGCTGGGCTCACCAAGATCTCTGCCACTACTTATAACGATGTGGCGGAGAATTTTGGACTGAGCCTAGGTGGATGAAAGCACGCATCGACCGTTGAAGCACAAGAAGGGTTCGCAGCATGGTGTTATTTGTGGAGCGCACGGGCCTGGGCATGGTGGTAGAGGGCAACCTGTCCCTCTGCATGGTAGTCTTTGTGGAAGGCAGCCTGTCCCTTTGCATGGCGGTGGTATTTGTGGATTGCACCCTTTGCATGTTGGTAGTTGTGGAAGGCACCTTGGCCCTTTGCATGGTACTCTTTGTGGAGTGCATTGTTCGCCCATTTTCTTACAAAATGGTTTTGGCTTAATGCATGTTCCTACAAACCCACCATTACAAACTAACGGTTCACAACATGTTTTATCAGCACCATTGCAAATTTGACCGAAGTTACCATCCTCACAAACTTTGGCTTGAGATATGGTAGCCAAAACCACCAAGGAAAGCATTAGAACCCAAATAACTTTATTGCTGCTCATATCCATATCTTTCTCTTAATTACTTATATATATGACTTGTGTGCTTAACTTAAAATGTGTATGAGTTTTTGTGTGTATCAAAATCAAACCAAATTCTCTTTTTATAGCTGATCCAGCATAAAGTTGTAGTAAATTATATTAATTCTTCATGTGTGAAAAGGATTAGAATAAGTTATATTGCAAGGGGTAGGAAGCAGCTGTGGGTGAAGTACCTAATGAGCTTCCTCCCACGAGCTTAATTGAAAAGGTAACCAATATATTAAATTTGTTTTCTATCTTAAAAATCTTCAAGATTGTACCACGGACCACATGGGTATAAAACTATGTAATTGATCGATCTCTTTTAAAAATTTTAATCAAAAGAAATGGTGCTATCACATCTTCTTTATTCTTATGCTTAATTTTTTTTAATATAAACTCAGTAATTTGCATACTTTTTAGACTTATTTATACCTTTAGTCCCTGTAAATACAACTCATTTAAAATTTGGTCTTTGAACTTACTAATCTTTTCAAACAGCCACTGCAATTACTAATCGCTTAGAATTTGGTTCCTCAATTCAATTAATGACAACCACGTAACTGGGTTGTGGGATTAAATTTTAAATGATTAGCAATTGCAGTGGATGTTTAAAAAGATTAGTACGTTCACGGGCCAAACTTCAAATGACCCCTATTTATAAGGACTAAAGGTATAAATAAGCCTATCTTTTTTATACTTATTTGATCGATACAAAGTAGTACTCATCCTCAAACTGGTTTCTACAAATAAATTCTCATATATGATGTGAATTTATTGTAAATTATGTAGTAATGGTACTGTAAGTTATTAAGTCGTTGAGATTAAGAGTATGAAGGTTTAGCAATTAGCAAAATGTAAATTACCAAAAGCATGGATCCGTTGTTAGGATGATATACTATTTTTTTTTTGGACAGGGGATGATATGCATTATATGAAGAGCACCTCATAAAATTCCCTCCTCCTCGCCCTCATCCTCACCTTCAACTTTTCTACCTCCTCAGTCGTCGAGGGCTAGGACCCCGAAGACGAGAAGTCACTCCTCAAAATCGAGAGTGCCTTCAACAATGTCAGTTACTTCTCTACATGGATTTCACACACAGAATGTTGTAGTGGATCAATTTGCAATGCAAGATGATTCCGGAAACTATGTCCTCCCACGTCAACGTCCTCACCATTTTCAGCTCGAACGAAATCGGGGGCAAAATCCCAGCATCGATTCCAGCTCGAACTATGTCCAATCCCACTTTCTTAGCCAGGCTCCCTAATCTTTGGCGAATAAACCTTCAACAAAACAAGTTGACTGGAAGAATCCCACCTACATTCGGCTACCTAGTGCCCAACTTCTTCCTATTCTTTCGGGAAACATCTCTTAGGTCATATCCCGAGGTTCCTCGGATAAGTTAATTTTGATATCCTTGACCTCTCGGGAATGAATTGAAGGGCAACACTTCTTTTCTATTTGGGGAGAATAAAACAAACACTCAGATCTCAACTTTTCACGCAATTGTTTGTCGTTTGATATGACGAACGTGGTAATGCCGGCAGGAGAAGATATCCTGATCTTGTCGTCCTTGGACTTGAGCTACAATCAGTTATACAAATGGTTGCCAACTTGGTTAGGCCAAGCCCCATTGTTGCACCAGTTTAAAATGTAGTGTTGTCATATGAGAGCATCCGAGGGTGAAGTTAGGGAGTTGCGCCAAGGCCTCAATTGAAGTTGAATCACTTGAAGTATGGTTTAGTTTTGCAAGATTGTAAAATCTTACTTGAAAATTATAGCAACTATTAAGTTGTGTTTCTCGCAACTTCAATAAATTATAGCAACTATTAAGTTGGTTTAGTTTTGCAATGACAGTTTTACCTCATGTTTCTCGCAATATTTTTGATTTAATTCCGGTTGTTTTGCTACTATTTTTTGAATAAATTGCCTTAAATTTGCTTAAGTAAAAAAATATTGTGACCATGATTTCTCTGATGTAATTCAAAACCCTTTGAATATAAACATGTGTTGAGGAAGTAAGCCAAAACTAAGGAAATGTTGTCGAAATTCGATCTTTCCTCGCTCTGAAGCACATCAGGAAAAAAGCGTGTTTAAGTATAGAGAAAGAGATTGGTGAAAAGTAAGAAGACAAATAGAGAGGATGGAGAAGATATACAGTATTTAAAAACAGTCTAAATTTGTATTCATATTACTCCTGTGTCCAAAAATAAAAGCAAAAATGGGTCAATAAAAATTGATGTATCCGATCCAAGGACCGACTAATCTGAGGGGACCGATCCCACCGCCCACTTGCAGGGGCCCCGTTCTAAGCCAGAGCAAAGCGCTGTATGGACTTGCCCACCGAAATTGACACCAGAGGAAATCAAACCTAAGACCTTGAGAGGAGCACACTCCAAAATCCCAAGCCAACCAGTAGGCCAACCCCAAATGGGTTTATTTGATACAAATTTTGAATAAAAACATCAATTTTTACTGGTCAATTATTACTTATATTTTGATATGGATGGAGTATATTATTACCGAACACTAACCAACGAAGATTCTTAAATTTCCCCATTGCACAAGTAAATTACACTTACTCTTAAACTTTGGTTATGCGATGTCTAACCCCGTTCTTATGAGGGTTAACACCCTCCAACTTGACAATACCAGAAATAATTTACTACTCTAATCTTGAATATAAACAACAACAAAAAAATCAACCTTATAAAAAAAATCAAACAAGATTGATATAACTAGTTTAAAATTTGAATTAGATAAATCAAGTTTGGTTAACTTTTTTTCTTCTTATATTTGCAACCGGATGGAGACGGAGTAGTAGTAACAAACACGTATACTCGTGAGCTTAGCTCAGTTGGTTGTGACAATGCATAAAATATATAAGGTCAGGAGTTCAAACCCCGATCACTAAAAAAAAAAAAAAAACACGTTGAATATGTTCTAATGCAATTAATATTATTATTGGTCAAAGATAAATTCTTTCACATCTACTTTTTTTGCATAAACGAGGACTAAACCAAAGAATGTCTCAACTTTCACACATCATCCTTGTAAAAAGCTTAAACTTCATTAATCAACCATTAAACTAGTACCAAAATCTTCTGTAGTCAAAGGCAACCAGCCATCTTTCAAACCATTTACACAAAATATCAACACTAGTATTTCTATTCAGACAAGGAAAAAACTTTCCCCACTTCAACATAAGTTAACACACACACAAAAAAAATAAAAAAATTAAATGTCATCTGAAAATACAGAGACAATTTATGTTGTTCTAAAATACACTTCTAAAAGAATAATTTTGATGAACTATTGGTGTAAAATTTCCTAAATTGTCAACCAATCACAAATTATTATTTGTGCGACTTTTATATTAGATATGATAAAGTCAAACATTTTCAATGATCAAATGGTTATAATTGATTGACAGGTTTAGATATAGTGAAAGTCAAACCTTTTCAATGATCAAACTACTGACGGTGCAAAAAAAGAAAATCTTTACGGAGTAAAGAACCTTTACATTGTCAAAACATATGAATCACTTAAAAAAAAAACATGTGAGATTTTTTAGAAGCTAAGTAGCTGTTTTAAAACGGTCAACTCTTATGCCTACTTTACCTTATAGTAAAACCAAAGCATCCCTCATTTTTAACCTCTACCCTATCAAATGCAGATACCAATCAACATCAAATCAAATAATTGTCATGTCAGAGTGATCTTCTATAAATAATAAAGTCGGTTTATGTATCAAATGCTTGAAAAATTAAAAATTGCAAACAATCCTAGGAAGCACTTATTTTTACATCAGTCATTGAGCTGACAAACTATCAAATTGAAGCCAAACAACGAAGTTCTGAAAACACATTTGATTATATCATCAATCCACAATTTACTCGCTCTTCGAAAGGAATTCCTTCATGATGAAAATATCTCACCTCACCTACGGTTCTCAGCATAGTCATCAGATTGATCATTGTTCTCCGGCACATGGTTGTTTTCTAACGGCTCACCGAATTCATTCTTACCTGCGCCTATTCCATCATCTTGGTGGCTGCCATATCCCAAATTAGAGTTGCTGCTGAATTCACCACCAGCAGCATAAGTAGTCCCGACATGGCCACCAGTATAGCTGTCTGGGGCACCACCACTTGCATAGCCACTACTGTTATAATCATTGCGACCATATGTACTGCCGCCGCCGCCGCCATAATTTCCGCCACCACCACCATAGCCACCATAATTTCCGCCACCACCACTATAGCCGCCACCACCACCATATCCTCCACCGCCGCCGCCATAGCCACCACCACCACCATAGCCACCACCACCACCGAACCCAGGACGTGCCCTTTCTGTAGCATAGTTCACTCGTACTGTCCGACCATCAAGTTCCTGTGACAACCAACATGATTTAGATGCTACAAGAAACATTGCCAACATTGAGTTTTGCAAAGAGCAGCAAAATGAGTCAATTGAAATAAACAGTAACAATTAGTTGACAGTGAAAGACAACTGCCATATAAAAAATTGTACAAATATAAGTTGGTAAAATGTTTTACAAAATCTTACTCCCTCTGTGCCACAATAATTGTCACATTATCACAAAATTATTACTAGTCTCTAACTGATACTATATGCATGATTCCCAAGTCATTATATTTCAATTTGCATTTATGATAAAGGTGAATACACCAATGCTTAACAAGGATAATTTGCTAAAAATAATATTCTCTATCTGTCAATAATAGTTTTTCCTTGAACTTGTTAAACAAGCAAGTATGCAAATTATTACAGGATGGAGGTATATATATCTTTTGAATACTCAGTTGGGCTTTTGAAATCTAATTGCCATTTTGAAAGAATTTGCATGGTTTCTCTAACATCATCCTTTTTAAATATATTCTTCAAGAGATCTAAAAAATGTAAAAACAGATTATGTAGGACAAAGAATCATTAACAAAGAGAATAGCTTAGGATATTACACACCCACATATGCATTTATTATTCTATCTTATCTCGGCTAAATAAATGCAATTGCTTCCTCCAAGTATGAACAAAAGGTGTTTTACTATTTCATAAATGAGGCAGTAAGTCATGCTTGCCATGTGAATTGGTGAATTTTATAATTTAGCAAGATGAAATCATCACGAAAACTGATAATACCTGGTTATCCATGGCCTGCAGGGCAGAGGATGCTTCCTCGCTCGTTGCGAAAGTTATGAAGCCAAAACCTCGGGACCTTCCTGTTTCACGATCCATGATAATCCTTGCTGGAAGAAAATTAAAAATGACAGGTTTCAGTACATATGCTTATCACAGCCACCTTTTCTATATGACTATTACTTTCAATGAAAATTTTCTTTTACCAAAACAAAGTAACCACTCTATCAAACCATATATAAAAGGCTTAATTGCATTTTTGGTCCTCCAAGTATCACAGTTGAGCGATTTTGGCCCTGCACTTTATTTTAAGAGATTTTAGTCCCTTATGTTTTTCCCTTTGTGGTCTGATAGTCTCCTCCAAATTTACGCTGATGAGGCATCATTTATTGTCGTGGCATCTAACTCTCAAAGCAAAAATGACTTTTCTTTTAAATTAAATATTAAAAACGCCAAAAATCAACCCGTACAGATGAGAGCAAATGAAAACTGTAATTAGGATTTCAAACATTTTGGTGTTTTTAATATTAAATTTTAAAGAAAAGCCACACTAGCTATGAAAGTTGGATGTCCATAAATGATGTCCCCTCGGTGTAAATTTAGGACAGTGAATACCAAATTATAAAGGGCCAGAATTGCTCAAGGAAATTTGGGGGTGTGGGGGCAACTTCGCAAAATTTGGGAGCCAGAAGTCCAATAAAGCCTATATAAAATGAATATCATATTGGTTTGTTTTGGCTCACTGCTAGATTCGAAGATAATTTACAAGTGGAAACTCATGTTTTATTTGATATTACCATCTGAAATGATGAAAAATTAGATTGTGACTCAGAAAGAAAACTACCTTCAAGAACATCTCCATAGCGAGAAAAAGCTTCTCGGAGACCAGTTTCATCAGTGCTATATGAAACACCTGCATTTCGATTGAAATTTGAAAAATTATAGCCACATTCCATTTTTATTTTATTTTTTTCTTTTGGTACAATCCATTTTTTAAATTTAACATGATAAACTAACATACCTCCAATAAAAAGCTTGGCAGATGACATGGATCTAATTGCTTGAAATAACGAAGGAGTAGACATAGATAAATCATGATTGATGTGCTTGACAGCAGAATTCTGGAGTAACTTTCCCATTTTACCAAAGAACGCCATTGCTCAAACCTTGAAAACATAAAACCTCGGAAAATTAGTATCGCTTAAACAATATATCAATTGTAACTAATGATCTGCTAAGTACAAACATTCCACCACCAGTTCCATTAAAAGAATTATAATAGCAATTTTATGCTAAGTACAAACATTCCATCACCAGTTCCATTAAAGAATTAAAATAGCGATTTTATCGGATGAAACTGACCACCAAAATCTATTTTGTCGGATGGCCGTTTCATCACCAAATCACCGTTTGTAGGGCAGGCTTAAAACAAGGTTCTAGGCAGGGTTGTATGTATCCCTGCTTCTTTGTTGTTATACAAGTCGTCCAATTAGAGTTCCATTTCAAAGTACCAAAATTATTGAATAGTTATACGTGACCAAATGAAGTGTAATATAACAAACAGAGTACAGGGATGTGTGTGCAATAACAAATAGTCTTCTTCATTCTGTTCCTCATAGTAGTGAAAATAGGTTCTTTTAGTAGCATTAAAGTAACAAACAAGCAATTCATTCCCAATTAAAATTATTCCTAACCTTCTGTTGTAATTGCTTATTTGTACCCGAAAAAAGGTAACTATGTTGTCAAATAGATATAGCATCACTATAGTGTAGTGAAATTTTAACAAACTGCTATCGTGCAATGCACAAGCTTGCCTAGCGGAGTTTGAACAAACCATTGTTTTACATAATCCGCGATTGACAAGTTGGGATTTAGTGACGGGATTGGGATTTCACAGTGACTTCGTGACTATCTCTCGTATATTACTCTCATAAAACACACAAATTTACTTTAAATTCACCGTGACTTTTACGGTAAAAGTCACTCAATCGCAATCAACACCAAGGAACAATAACCATCAAACTCTATTCATTCATTTCTACTACATAACCACAAACTTGTAAGCATAAAAAACATAAGAAAAAAAGTCATAACATTAACATAACTCAAAAATCAAATCTGAGAGAAAAAATTTCAGTTAATTTCTATCATTTCGATTCTCTTTCTCTAACACCCAATTGAATTTTGTACAATAAAAATTAAATCTTTCACAATATTAAGCATTACCTAGGTCAAAATACTGAAAAAATATAACTATTAGAAACTCAAATAACAGGGAAATAAGAACAAGAAGAAATAAACAGTGAAATCAGAATTGAAAAATGGGTAGTGAAAAAGTTGTGATCTTGAGATCTTAGTGCGTACCTTGAAAAGCGATTATGGCTGCTTCTGAAATCGAAACGAAACAATGAAATGAAATGAAATAAAAGTGCTTAAACCCTAATTTGTTTTTTTAGGGCTTTGGAGGTTGCCACGTGGCAACTTATGTGATGTCTAGATGCTTCTGCATCAACCGTTTATATTTTCCTCTGTCCCCACTTTTTTTTATTGATTGATTTACATTTACAAAGAAAATATATGGGTGTCTCTGTCTCGGGCTATCTCTCTCATGTTTTCCACCATGTTGATCTTAACCGTTCATCAAACAATAAATATTGTTAACCTCATGTGGTAAATCAAGATGAGTGGATGAGATTGCACATGATCATTTAGCAAATTGACACCAATCTATATTGACTTCTTTATCGTGGAGTGAAATTTATATTGTGCTCATAATGAATTGTGGTTATGTTCGTAAGTAATTGTTGAAGATGTTGATTTGTATGAGTTTAAATATGATTTTTCCATTTCTTCATATTTAATGTATGTAAGTACAACCACCATACTAGATAAATGATGAGGGTGGTTCTAGAAGCATTACGACTCCTTTTTTACTTTTTTGAAGTTCTCGTCTGATAGATTGTATTAAAAAATAATAATTTTAGGATAAATTTAAGGCATTAATTGCACTTTTCGTCTCCTAAGTTTTACAATTATGAGATTTTGACCCCTCCAAAATGTATGTGGGGCATCAAAATAAAAAACAGATAAACTTGAGGGGCTAATTTCAATGATGTGGCATGCCTCAAGTGCAACATGGCCATTCCATTTCTCGTGAATTTTGTGGTTTGCAACCTAATTATGAAGACAATATACATGTTTTGCTCCAATGTCCTCTTGCAGTGTAGGTTTTGAGAGCGATCAATGTGGTTAAATTGAATGGCAATGGTTGTTCGAATACCGATAATAGTGTGCAACAACAACCAAATGGTTGATGCGGGGTATGTGCAACCGAGACAATAACTGAGGTTTTGTGCTTGCGAGGACTCTGGTTTTCGTTTGGGTTTATTTGATATTCGAGAAGCATTGAAGTTATATTAAGTTGGTAATATTGATTTTGTGCTTGATTCAAACAAAGTGGTGGGCTACTTTCACCAAGGTAGTAGATACATCAGAAAATTTGGGACTATTATAAATTATTGCAATTTTCATTTTCAAAACTCTTATGCCGAGTTCAATCTGAGACAAGCAAATGAGATTGCTCACGTCTTAGTGCGGATAGCCGCGTCTTTAGCTAGCTCTCATACCTTTATTGATGTGCCACATGTATTTAGGATTCGATATATAATAAAATGCTACAAGCATGTATCCCTAATTAAATAAAATTCCAATTTAAAGATGAAACCAAAAAGTAGTTCCAATTTTATTTCTACATAATATAACATCACACCTAAAAAAGAAAGTTATGCTTCTACTCAAGTAATGGTTTGTTATTTTTCAATTACAAAGCATACATAATAAATTTTCAAGGTCAGTAGCGGCCACCACCGTGCTCACCACCGCCACCACCATAGCCACCGCCGCCGCCACCACTATAGCCACCACCGTCTCCACCATAGCCACCACCACCATACCCAGAGCGCGGCCTTTCTTGAGCATAGTTCACTCGTACTGTCCGACCATGAAGTTCCTGTGACAACATAATTTTAGATGCTACAAGAAACATTGCCAACATTTTGAGTTTTGCAAAGAGCAGCAAAATGAGTCAATTCAAACAAACAGCAACAATTAGTTTATGGTAAAATTCTAATACATCTGCCTTATAAAAATGTATCGTCATTCTTTGATTGTTAATTATATACAACCCTCTGATTAATATTATGTGCATTATTCCCAAGTCATCATTATATTTTTTGCATTCATGATAATGGTGAATATGCCAATGCTTAACGATGATAATTTCGTAAAATTACCATTCTCTCTTTCACTAATAGTTTTTCTTTAATTTGTGTCAAAGAAACAAGTATGCCATTTTGGAAAAATTTGCATGGTTTCACTAATATTCTCCTTTTTTAATATAGTCTTGAAGAGATTCAAAAAAAGTAAAAACAGATTATTTAACAAAGAATCATTAACAAAAAGAATACCGTAATGCAGGTAAAAAGGATATTAGTATATTATAGCCACATATGCATTTATTATTTCTATCTTATATCTTGGCTAAATAACTGCAATTGCTTCCTTCAAGTATGAACAAAAGGTGCTTTACTATTTTATAGTTTATATATAATATGAACATGAAGTGGTGAAAACTCAAAAACAGAAAAACATATATGAGGCTTTATGTCATGTGAATTGGTGAATGTCAGAATTTAGCAAGATGAATCATCACAAAAACTGGCAATACCTGGTTATCCATGGCCTGAAGGGCAGAAGATGCTTCCTCACTTGTTGCAAAAGTTACGAAGCCAAATCCTTTGGACCTGCCTTGTTCACGGTCCATGATAACTCTTGCTGGAAGAACATTAGAAACGAAAGTTTCAGTGCAGAATTCAATAATCCCAGTGTTATGAAATGCATATGCTTATCACAACCATCAATTTTGTTTGACCTTTACTTTCAATGAAAATTATCTTTTATCAAAAGAAACTAACCACTCTATCAAATCATATATAAAAGACTTTTTTTTTTTTGAAGGAATATAAAAGACTTATTTGCACTTTTGGTCTCCAAGTATCAGGATTGTGCTATTTTCGCCCCCACTTTTTTTGAGCGATTTTAGCCCCTTATGTTTTCCCCTATTTTGATTTGCTAGTCCTCCAAATTTTTGCTAGAAGGCATCGTTTATTGATGCAACATCCAATTCTTATAGCCAGCATGCATTTCTATAAAATTAAATATAAAAAAATGCCAAAAATCAACCCATATAGGTAAGAGCGAATGAAATCTCTAATTACGAATTTAAACTTTTGGTGCTTTTTGGCGTTTTTAATATTTAATTTTAAAGAAAAGCCACATTAGATATAAAAGTTGGATACAAGTGATGTCATTTCCGCGTAAATTGGGGCAGGGAATACCAAATCATAAAGGGTAATAATCGCTCAAAAAATAATGCGGGCCAAATTCACACAATCTTGATAATTCGGGGGGCAAATGTGCAATAAAGCCTATATAAAATGAACACTATACTGGTTTGCTAGCTCACTATGTTAGATTTAGAGAGAATTTACAAGCGGAAACTCTTGTTTTATTTGATATTACCTCTACCTGAAATGTGAATAACTAGTAGACAGTGAGAGTCAGAAAGAAAATTACCATCAAGAACATCTCCATAGCGAGCAAAAGATTCTCGGAGACTCGCATCATCAGTGCTATATGAAATACCTGCATTGCGACTGAAAATTAGAAAATTATAACTCAATTCCATTCAGACAATTCAACATCATAAACTAATGTACCTCCAACATAAAGCTTTGCAGATGACATGGATCTAATTGCTTGGAATGCCAAAGGAGAAGACATAGATAAATCATGATTGATGTGCTTGATTGCAGAATTCTGGAGTAACTTTCCCATTTTACCAAAGAACGCCATTGCTCAAACCTTAAAAACATCAAACCACAGCAAATTAGCATCACTAAATGATACATCCATCATTCATTGTAACTTATGCTTTGCTAAGTACAAATATTCCATCGAAAGTTCCATTGTTCGTTGAAATTTTATCGGATGAAAACGAATTCTAATTTCACATTAGAGGCAGCAGCAGAGTAAGCAATTATATATATCCCTGTTGCTGTCCTGTTATACAGATCGTCATCTTCAAATCCCGTTTCAATGTACCGAAAAAGTTGAAGAATATTAAGTAACAATGTGTAGTGTAAATTTGTCAAACAGAGTATAGGGCTGTGCGTGCAATGAGCCAATGACAAACAATTATTTTCTTCATTCTCGACTTCATTTAGTCCCTCTAGTCTTCCCCAACTCTCTTTCCTCCCTCCCATAACATTATGTGCTTTTAGTAGCATTATAACAAGCAATTCATTCCCAATTAAAACTATAAATTTGTAATTGATTTTTGTACCAAACAAAGGTAACCGTGTATATATCACTATTACTTCTGATCGAAGTTGTGTCAGGTGTCTGACACATGTCAGTGTATGACTGTCAGTGTCAGTCAGACACTGACACATGAGATCACATTCAATTATGTCATTTTTTTTTTTTGAATTATAAGCGGTGTAGACGTGTAACATGCAGTGTCAGTGCTTTAGAGACACTAACACTTCCGGATTAAAGGTGTGTTGGATGTCGTAAAACATCAACACGACACTGACACATGAGGTTACATTCAATTATGTCATTTTTCAATCACTTACATTCTCTTAAAATAATGCACAACATATAAACAATAACATTAACATAAACAATACTCAAATCTCAAAAGCAAAATTTCCAGATTATTTCTTTCATTTTGATTCCCTATCTCGGACACCCAATTGAATTTTTCACAAAACAGAAAGCTTAGATCATTAAAATTCAAATCTTGCACAATATTAAACACCATCAATGTCAAAATACTGAAAACATACAACTACTAAAAACCCAATAAACAGATAAAAACGAAGAAGTTAACAAAAGCCAAAGAAGCTGAATGGGAAAACAGTGAATCATAATGGAAATGGAAAAATGGGTAGTGAAAAAGTTGGGATCTTACCTTGAAAAGCGCTTATGGCTACTTCTGAAATCGAACAATGAAATGAAATGAAAGTGCTTAAACTCTTAAACCCTTGTTGCTTAATAATTAGGGTTTTGGAAGTTGACACGTGGTGCTTCTTGATGTCTTAGATGCTTTTGAATCAACCGTTTAGATTGTCTCAATGTATCCACTTTTTTATTTTTTTTTTATTTTTATTGTGGTTTTTAAATTTATAAATGAGTGAATAAGCAAATTTCTAGCATTCAAAATTTAAACTTTCTTCATCTAAGTGCCTAAAATCATTGATAACGATAAGTAATTCACCTCTATCTAATGTACAAGTCTTGCTAACGAATGTTTTGAATTTTGCTAACTAATGTTTTCGGAACATTCTTTAAAGATTTTAAATTAAGAAAGTTTTTTCTTCAAAAAATAAACACCTTAAAGATTGTTTTGGATTCACTCGTCTGCATTTCTCTCAACATAAAGTCTAAATAAACACTTCTATTTGTAATGTTGTTGTCGAATTAGAGATTTAGCCAATGAATAAGATGATAATCATCTACGATGATTCATTTTCTTCAAGTGATTAACATTGAGGAAAAAGAACTTTGTCCCTCAACAATGAGTTTTTTAATTGCTCCAGCAAAGCAATAAGTATAGTTGTTTGAGTTTTTTTTTTACTCTACTAAGAAACACATGTTAATAAATATAAAGACAAAAGGTAAATTTACAAAACAGTGTAAATAACTTGTGTGCGATTGATTGTGCGTTTCAAAAATTATACCATGATAAGTATTGATGGACAAATTTATTCCCTAGACAAAATGGCATGACTTACAGTGTTTAGCCTTGCTCAACTAATTACACAGGTAATGCGTTGGTTTTCCCTTGTTGAGGGGGTGCACGGTGCCCCATGTTTGATTGACAACTTCATTTTTCTCATCATGATCTGTTGACAAAGTTTAAAGTGTGCAACCTCCCTTAAAATGTGTTTCCTTGCTCATTGTTCTCTGTAATTAGTGGCGCTATAAATAGGGAGTGTTTGGTGAGTGCCTTATTGTCCAGTTCTATCGAGCTTTAACTAGGTGTGATGTCTTTAAGACCGACATATTCTTCAATAGACCCGAGACAGAATCAGTTAGCCCTTGTTTGGTTGTAATAAAGCTCTGCTAACTTTTTATCATCGAGGGAAACTCGCATATCCTTAAATAACATGTCTGTCAATTTTGGCTAACAGAATAGTTATCTGTAGGCGTAACCAAATGCTTATAAAGAATAATGTTATTGAAACAATTTATCTCTTCACTTTTTTAAAGGCCTCACTTCATAAATTGTAGTAAAATAAATATTTTTTGTTGAAATATAATGGTATAGAGTTATTGGTGGAGTTATCTAGAAGTCCTAGCTCAACTGGCAAAATGCCAAAATTGTTAGGCCGGATGCCATGACCGAGGTTCGAACCCCGGTATCTCCACTTGTGTGTGTGAGTTTATACTGGCTTTGCCATTTCGTCTATCTACCAAAAAAAAAAGAGTTATTGGTGGAGTCTATAGATAAAAATAAGTTAAATCGACTGCAAAAGCCCTGTGATTTAGCCTACGTCAGATATATGTCATTCTAGACTTTTTTAAAAACACAAAGGCTAAACTACATACCATTTAAAAAATTTAGGTCAACAACCATTTTGCTCCCTAGATGTGCACATCGTTGTCGCATTAATCCCTAACTCATGAGAAAACACAAAAAAAATCCCAGACTTCAAAATTTATTAGCCATTGTGATCTTTAACATTAGTTTTTGGCGTTAACTCTACAAAAGAGTCAAGCTGGCATTTTTTTGGAGACATGTAGGAGGTGAGGTGGCATCCATGATCATTTTGACATGTTACTTTATCATAAACCAAAGGTCTCTTCACACTCTCCTCCAAACACCAACTTCTGATTTCCCTTCACACTCTATCTCTAAACTTATTCTAGCGGAGACAACAACCCTCATCACCCTTTACCGTTGTTCGCACCACCACAACCCAGAGGTTGATGACTCGTCAGGACAAACTCCAACTTGATGTAGCTTTTCCTTGACTTCATTGAGTTTTGACATTGTTTATTCCTTAACATGTTAGATAATATTTTTGTTTTGGTTATAGTTTAGTTATATTTTTAAAAGCACCCTTGTAAGTCTAGATCTTCAATATCTCTTGTGTCAAATCATTTCACAATTTGGTTGATCCTCTATTATTCAAAATCTCCTATTACAACACTTTGATTCAAATCATTTTTCTATCTGTCTGCGCCTGTTTTGTAGATTCAATTCAAATAATTTAAAAAGATGAATGAATCAAATCATTTTGATTCTATTCATTATCTATGAAGAGCAAATCGATTTGATTCTTTTTTATCCCATGTTTTTTCTGGAACTATAATTCGATTCTGATTTACTATGAATTAAATCAATCTTCATCTGGGTATCAATGAATCGATTCATAATTCATGGGTATCAAATCAATCTTCACATCAGACTTCAATTTTGATATTATTGATTCGATTAAAGGGTTTGGTGATTGAATTCATTAGAGTGTTTTCTGTTTAATTTTGAGCCAAAATTGTTCCTAACCCTCACACCTATATGTAGTTAGCTCCACTCATTCTCCCACTATTGAATCAATTTTCAAAAACACTCTCAACTTTTTTCTCTCTCTTTTTCCACAACTTCTTCATATTGCAAACAGTCACACACTTTGGAGGGAGGTCCGTGTAAAGCAAATTAAAATTCCAACTCCCGTTCACATGGACATCTTTAACTTGTAAGTGTAGGTCGTGAACATCCACAAAGCACTTTTGCAGCTAGCTTCCCATCCACAGACCAATTTGAGAACAAGAAAGAAGAACTCCCATAACCCAGCCGAAATTCAAAACCATCCTTAAGAGCAAAGAGAGCTTTCATAATTGTGTTCCAAACACTCGATCCTGGTTTCTAAATTGTTTATACATAATAATTTTACACCTAAAAAAGAAAGAAATATACTTATTACATATTTGGTTTATCTCATACATTTCTAAAGTTTTTTTTGGTTGAGGGGATACATTTCAAAAGTTGTTATTATTGAATAAAGTTTACAAGAAATAAAATCTTACTCAAACAATGGTTTGTGATTTTTCAAATATAAAACGTACACACTTTAAAGTAGTAGCATACATTAATAATTAATTCTCTCAATGTTTCTGAAAAAATAAAAATTCTTTCAATGTTCAACATTTCAGGTGAGCCGCAAAGTTGAATTGTTTGTGTAAAGAAATAAGGTCGGAATGGTATAACTAGAATGAATGTCTAGAACCATTAAAAAAATAATTTTGGTCCCATATCAAATATTGTACACCTAATTGATGGAAAAATAATTTGTGTACCTAATTTATTTATTTTATAAAAGAGAGTGGATTTCTGCACATTTATTTTCGGATCAACTAAAGAGAAACAACTACATCACAAGAGTCCTATCTTCATACAACATTGAATTCTGCTCTTTACCTAGATGGATTTGCTCATTTTCAAAGTAAAAGTTCAAAATACCCCTACGCATGTTAACTCACGCTAGTACAAATGGCAACGTATGTTAACTCACGTTGCGTGACTTAACATGTGCTAGTGTTAATTGCAGCATGTTGCAGCGTGAGTTAACTCACGTTGTCCTTTGTACTAGCGGGAGTTAACTCACGTTCATAGCAGACAACAGAATCTGCATTAAATGCAACCAGTTACTGAACAAACTTAAAAAAAGTCTAGAATGACCCGTAATCACGCCACATTCATAACTTAACCGAATTACGCCAGTTTAACAAGATTATCGGATAGTTCGATATAATCGAACAAAATTACACAAAAACATTGTTTTTCTTACAATTACGTAATCACACATAATGATCCAAATGGTCCAAATTTCACAAATTCGCCGGTAATGACCCGTAATCACTTAAACACACTTAATGACACGTAAATGATCCAAAAACTAATTCATTTCATATATTTATATAATATATAATATTAGTTACATATTAGCCATAATTATCCAAATTGGACAATCGGCCACCAAAAAATATGTTGGGGTGTAATACCACCAAAAAATAGGACGAACACCGACCGACCCAAAAGTGTCATAACTTATCTAACTAGACTAGTGATAGTGCATAATCTTTGTCTTCATCCATGACTTCGATCACTTGTTTTGGCTTTTTCGGAGTGTCCAAATTAATAGGGTTGTGCTCATTTGTTGGTTTCTTTGGCGGCATCGGCTCCTTAGACATGAGGTCATCGAAGGCGGCTTGTCTATCCAAAAACTCAAAAAGCCATTGCTCCGCCTCACCAATCTTGAGTCATCCACTCCTTACAAGGAGGTGGTAGCAGACAATTTTCTTTCAACTTCACGTGAAGAAAGTGGTCCGGAATTATGCAAAGGCACATTATGTTGGAATGTGGCTTAAGTGGTGGAGCACTCTGGATTGGAAAATATGTCTCACATGAACCACCCATTTCGGGCAAAGTCAATAGAACAACCGCTCTATTGTAGCAACTAGCAATGATGTGACCCATATCCGGAGTGGTCAACCACTTCTCTGGAGGCGCAATACCACTTTTACTTGTTGGACGGTGTAAATCATCCAAGATAAGTTTGTAACGGCTTTCGGTAACATATATCGGCAAGTAGTCACTCTTGTGATTTTTCAACTCATTAATAAGTGCATGACGAACCAAAACATGATCTTCCTCATTCAATCCCACGTGCCTAGCTACGACTCGGAAACCACAATTACCATCCCCTCTAACATTCACAATGTCTTCAACGCAAGGTCTCATGAGATGTGGAATTTGTGAAATGTATGGTATTTGTAAATAAGGTTTTGGTTTTGAAGTAGGAGTCGAAGCTTGTGAGTTGGAGCAAGTGTCAAGACGTGAACCTTTACTCTTTGGAACATTACTTTTGCCATGTCAGCATTGACTATCGGGATTTTGAGCATCAATAGTCTCCCACCTAGAGGGGATTCGACCCGTTGACCTCGTTTTCGGTGTAGACTTCAACCTTTTAGGTGCTCACTTGGTGGCCAATTTTTTCGGAGGTGGCTTTAACATTGTCTCCTCCAGAAATCCTAGTTCACGCAACTTGTATTTGATGAACAATTTCATCTTGTAAGGGCCCTCTTGACACGTTCTTGAATGGCGTCCATTCCTCCATAACGGAAAAATTGGCATCCACCTGTTCTCCAATTACACCTAACCTTCGCCAATGAGGGTGTATTTCATCCAAAAGAATAGGCAATTTTTTCTTTCTCTTCTCGACATGAATACAAGCACAAGGCAACCTAAACGTTGTCATTTGCACACAACCACAATCTTCTTTAGCAAAGCCGAATCTCCTAGAGCTTTCATATTCTTCATAGATGAAACCCAAAGCGGTCTTAGAGACATACCCCTCCAACTCCGAGAATAATTTGTTTTTTCTGTATTTGTGCACCATGACGGTTATGCTCCTCCCAAAACTCTGTTGTATCTCACTGAATTGGTTTTTCAACATTTTGTCAATTTCATTCCAACATGATGCCAAATCTCCCACACTACTCCTCAAGTATCTTTTCAATTGTGCATGAGCCGATTCAACAATGTTGGTGGTTCTACACCCTAGATGCAAGTATTTATTTGTCCATGCCCTCACAAAATGCTTC
>Ga0315914_1004859_pt1 | contig 19890 bp, 13 predicted proteins | sample MpolenodulesMG_FD_203920 | JGI IMG/M metagenome (GOLD analysis project Ga0315914, IMG submission 203920) | Medicago polymorpha root nodule microbial communities from Los Angeles, California, United States - elongated nodules | ecosystem: Host-associated > Plants > Roots > Nodule | place: USA... | reverse complement strand
GCTTTCTCACAAATAATATTAGCCAACTCTAAAGAAGAATGAACAATCAAGAAGACCCTATTACTCTTCCTTTTCAACTTATTAAGCTCATTTTCAATTGTAGATTCTGCGTCTGAAAGTGTGGATAAAGAAGGAAAAGCTAAATGGCTTTCAATTTCAGAACCAACAAGCTTAAGAGAATTACAGAGGCTAAGTATTATTTCTGGATCTGATGAAAAGTCGTCATTATTATGTTCATAAATTACTGTCACCTTTTTCCATCTGAATTCTCCTACAATTGCTGCAATACATTGGATGTGATGGTTAATATCATCTCCTAGTTGGATGAAATGTGGCAATCTAGGAGATAATAATTCTTGTCTGGCAGCAAATGAAGTTAGTGACAAGATAGGAGTGTTCTTTATGTTGTCGTCCAATTCACTAGCAAGTGTTGCTTCGTTGTGTGTAACCGTTCCTACGATGGCCAGCACCTGTTTGCTCCGTGGGAGATCCACAACTATATTTATTAAAGCGTAATGGTGTTGGTTAGACTGTTTATTGTTACTTTAAGTTTTCACAATAAACCCGTAATGAGAAAGGTGACTGTAAATATAATCTGCCTATGCATAATCATGATTCATAATAGAGAAAAGTGGAAACTATTTGCATTTTCTAATATGTTTGGCACCAAAATATGGAAATACTGCAGGATTCAACTTTAGAACAAGATATGTCACTAATAACGCAATCCTGCAGGATAACGTTTGACGCGCTTGGATACAAAATATTTCACTGATACGACGCAATACTGCAGGATATTTTATGACACACTCGGATATGTACAAGATATGTCACTAATATGACCCAAAACTGCTGGACACAACTGTAGTGGGCGGGGATAAGTATGCATCGACTTGATTGTTCATTTTTACTCTCTGTTGGTCTACTATTTGTCAAAAATGTCTAGAACATGAAAAGTACCAAAAAATATGACCCTCTATCTCTCTGTAATATAGATTCTTTCAAGTACTTTTGTGAATCAAAGGCACCCTAAACATGTAAGTTATAAAACGAGGCGTGCATTAATTAGATAAAAACATTTTTTATGCAACTTTAAGAGTTTAAGGGAAATTACCACTTGAAATAACTTGAGCAGAATTTCCATGTGAATCTTTTATCTGCAAATCCAGCTTGCACGAACTCAATTGGTTGTTGAACTCTTTCACTGCAATTTCGATTGCTATCTTTTGATGCTTTCCCATTAATGAAACCAAATCAAGCACAACACCTATGCTCATATCAGACCTTTGTGGCACCAAGCAGTGGCTTCTTTTCACTCTCGACCATGCCAACAATAACATGACAATATTGAAGCAAAGAATATTTAGTTGCATTGAAGAATTTCTCCCCATTCCAGAAAGGTAAATGTTCAGAGGCAAAGAGAGTGTCACAAAGTTTAGTCACTGACTTTGAGCATGCCAACAATACTTGAATATTCAATTTGTAGCCTATTGAATAGTATTGATAATTGTTAACAAGTTCCAACTCAAGTGGCAATGTAGCCAATCAAATAGTATCATAATTGTCAACAAGTTCTAACTCAAGTGACAAAGATATCAAAATTGTTAGGTCGAATGTCGTGATCGGAGTTTAAACCCCTGGCAAATATGCCGAAATTGGTAGGCCTTACGTAGTGACCAGATTTGAACCACGGATCATCCACTTTTGTGTGTGAGTTTTTAATGGTAATTGGCATTTTGTATATCTATTAAGGAAACAATATTAATTATCTTTTTCAAAAGTCTCCCCGATACTTTGCAAAAAAAAAAAAAAGTTGATTATCTACATGATCAGTTGAACAAATTACTCTGAACAAATTAGTCACATAACAAAAAAACTAGATGTTTGACTGGAGAAAAGTCAATGGAAGACTATGCATGAGTAATGCCATGCTTCGTAATTCAGATTAGAGCAATCACATTCACTGTTGCTTAAAAAACTATATTGGTTTTAGTTAGTCTTAACAGGGAACTTTCCAAGCTCCTCCCTTCTTTGATTTTTTCTTTCTTACGATTTCTTCATTAATAAGTTAAACTAGCCCACCCAAATTGGCACTAAGAAAAATCGAACCTGAGAACTTGAAGAGGAGCATACTCCAAGATCCCAATCCAATACCACTAGGCCAATCTCTGCATTTATTGTTGTTAAATTCCCACTGTACAAAAAACTAACTCATACGTATTTCAGATAATGAATAGAAGAATTAAGATATACTATTTCTTTGAATTGGAATAAATCCATAAAAAGGTCTTTACTTCAATTCATTTTTTGACTCAAAATCTTTCATAATCATATTTATCATTTCTAAAAGACAACATGGATATACTCTATTACCACTTTTACATTTTCATTAACTAAAATTGAATTGTAACAATAAGTTAATAATTAGAGAAAAATGTCGATCATTTGTTCTCCTTTCTTTCTCCTTCAAGTCAGTCTCTCTATATCATTCGCTCCCTCTCTTTCTCTCTAATTTTTTCTAAGTGTGAAATCAACATGTGAGGGAATAAGTGAGAGTGGGGAACCGATAGTACTAATGAGGAGTTATCTCCCACTAAGTTCATTGCTAAATAAATGGATTAGTGGTACTGTGTTTTGGTCCAATATCACAAGTTGTTTTGCATATATAAGCTGTTTTGAATAAGTTGTTTTGAAAAAAGTGATCCTAAGAAGTTGTTTTGCATAAATAAGTTGTTTTGAATAAGTTGTTTTCAAAAAAGAGATCTTAATAAGCTGTTTTGCATAAATAAGCTGTCTTGAATAAGTTGTTTTGAAAAAAGAGATCTTGATAAGCTGTTTTGCATAAATAAGTTGTTTTGAATAAGTTCTTTTGAAAAAAGAGATCCTAATAAGCTGTTTTGCATAAATAAGCTATTTTGAATAAGTTATTTTAAAAAAAGAGATCCTAATAAGCCGATTTTCATAAATAAGCTGTTTTGAATAAGTTGTTTTGAAAAAAGAGATCTTGATAAGCTATTTTACATAAATAAGCTGTTTTGAATAAGTTGTTTTTTAAAAAGAGATCCTAATAAGCTGTTTTGAATAAGTTATTTTGAAAAAAGAGATCGTATTAAGCTATTTTGCATAAATAAGTTGTTTTGAAAAAAGTGATCTTAATAAGCTGTTTTGCATAAATAAGCTGTTTTGAATAAGTTGTTTTGAAAAAAGAGATCTTAATAATCTGTTTTGCATAAATAAGCTGTTTTGAATAAGTTGTGTTGAAAAAAGAGATCCTAATAAGCTGTTTTGCATAAATAAGCTGTTTTGAATAAGTTATTATTTAAAAAGAGATCCTAATAAGCTGTTTTGCATAAATAAGCTGTTTTGAATAACTTATTTTGAAAAAAGAGATCCTAATAAGCTGTTTTGCATAAATAAGCTGTTTTGAATAAGTTATTTTTTAAAAAGAGATCCTAATAAGCTGTTTTGCATAAATAAGCTGTTTTGAATAACTTATTTTGAAAAAAGAGATCTTAATAAGCCGTTTTGCATAAATAAGTTGTTTTGAATAAGTTGTGTTGAAAAAAGAGATCTTAATAAGCTGTTTTGCATAAACAAGTTGTTTTGAATAAGTTATTTTGAAAAAAGAGATCCTAATAAGCTGTTTTGCATAAACAAGTTGTTTTGAAAAAAGAGATCCTAATAAGCCGTTTTGCATATATAAGCTGTTTTGAATAAGTTGTTTTGAAAAAGGAGATCCTAATCAACTGTTTTGCATAAATAAGCTGTTTTGAATAAGTTGTTTTGAAAAAAGAGATCCTAATAAGCCGTTTTGCATAAATAAGTTGTTTTGAATAAGCTGTTTTTTCAAAAGAGATTGTAGTAAGTTATTTTGTATAAGATAAGCGTTTTTGAATAAGTTGTTTCAAATTTGGATTTTTGTTTATAAAATTTGGTTTTAAAAATCAATTTTGAAAGAAATAACTGGTTTTTAATTCGGATATTAAAATAATCCGGATATTTCTTTAAACCAAACCATATCCATTTATAATCCGGTTTTGTAAAACTAACCGGTTATATATCCATAACCATATTCATAACCGGTTACATAACTAGTTTACAATAAAATATGGTCATGGTTAGGAATCCAAAACCATATAAGTGGTTTATATATGGATATGGTTTGGTCGGTCAAAATATCCGACCATGCACACCCCTAATCACAACCCATCAACTAGGCCTAAGAGCAACTTACACCTCCTTAAAGGCACTTAAAGAAGGTCACCTGTGCACCTTACCACACCGGAGCACCGACCAATTCATATCCAACCGTCTTCTGCACTATACGGCGCATACGAACCTGCTTGTCTATAAAAACGTGGCATTGCCGCCACACCCATGTACAAATTACAATCACCATTTACCTACTTTTACACGCTTTCTCCAACTCGATTATATAATGATTTGAGCGTCGGGCGGCTAGATGTTTTCAAGGTCACTTCCCCTTCATCGGAGAACGGTTACCACCACACCAAGCAAATATGAGGACTGAATTGAACACGAGCGTCATCAACACGAGCGTCAAGATCGTGTCGTCCTAAGCTCTGTTACATGATTGATTAGTTAATAATTGTAAGGACTGAATTGAACAACGAAAAAACACTTACAAAGACTAATTTGACTACCTAAAAACAAATATGAGGAAAGTTTGAATAGGACAACAAATAGGTGAAAGTTTGAATCCTTAATACAAGGTCCGATAATGTATATTAACTTTGATAAATATCTAATTATTATTTTTTATTTAATCTATACTAACTAGTAATAAACAACTACTCTTTCAAAAAAAAAAAAAAGAGTAATGAACAACTATTCTAACCATATCCAATATTAATTGAAAAAAAGCACATAAAATCTACATATAGGACACTTTTACTAGAAATGATAGGAAGTGAGTCCGGTCAACACTTCACAAATACGAGTAATATGTTGACTGACATAAGTTGAGAGTAAGTCCAATCCTAATAAAAGTAGTAGAAAATTGAGATGTTGCGACGTCAACTAAGCAGATTCAAAGAAAGGAAGTGAATGGCCCAAAAATCAATAAGAAAATAACAGATACCGATACCCAAACCCAGCCGAATACTACCTACTAACATGGCAACGTTAACCACACACATCAAGTTCAACACTGCTCTTCTTTTACTTGTCACTTTTCTTTTTGTTAGCAACATATACGATCGTTGTCCCATAGGCAAACACCTTGATCTTGTTCAATCTTTTAATCATTTTCATATAGATATTAAAAAAAAATATTGGAAAAAATCTGGTGTGGTTATAGTCACACCATGCCTTATGGTGGATCTATCCCTGGTTGTGGACGACACGTCCTCAACGTGGGATCATTTGAGGGATTTTGCTCCGGAAGAGGAAAGAAATGAGAGAGAAGAAGAGGAAGAGAAGAAGATCGATGAAGTTGGTGAAGTGGCAAACCAAAGGGGGGCTAATAGCCTAGTTATTATTCCCGGAAGCTGGCAAAAGGGTGAGCTTTTGGGTTGTGGTTCATTTGGAACTGTATATGAAGGAATTTCTGAGTAAGTGTTGATCAGTCATTACCATTTTCATACTATATTAAATTAAATTAATGGAAAATTACCCTCACCTGCACTTTTTTGTTCTCATTATGAACTACCAACTTAGCTGCCATGGGTTCCACCAAATCATGTGGGTCCCATATAAATTTGGTGGGTCCCACATGAATATTAGCTAATCAAAGAGAGTGTGTTGAAAAATGTGTGTTAGAAGGTGTGTTGCTAGCATTTCTCATCCAAACATATGTAGCCGAAGAAACATGAATTGTAAAAGCACTACAAAAATCAAATGCTATGCATTTGATGTTTTTATTGGCTTATCACCATCTTAGGTACCAAATGAAGAGGGTCATAAGGTGAACGAGGATCCATTCTATAACATTCCAATCCAATCCATTAATATTTTTTTTTGTTTGTGGATGAATTAATCTATGGATGGAAGCTGGATTGGCGGTTCAAGTTGCCACCATCCTATTGGAAATTGCATGTCAATTGTGAGCATGACAGGGGAGTCTTGGCACAATGGTAGAGTTGTTGTAGTGACTGAAAGGTCAAGTGTTCAAGTCCTGAAAAAAGCCTCGTGTAAAAAATAGGGTAAGATTGTGTACAATACACCAATTGGTGAGACCCTTTCCCGGACCCTGCATCAGGCTGTCCTTTTTTAAGGTGAAATCAAGTTGTTCTTAGTGAAATTATTACCTAATATCTTCTATTCAACATGCTCATCTTTTGGGTTTATTTCTCACTTTTGTAACAATGCTCAGGAGCAAAGCCTTTAAAAGATTGACGTTTAAAAAATGTAATGTTTATAATTGTTAGGTAAGTGCTAACTACTAGTTTTATTCCCTTTCTGATTACCACTGTAGAGATGGACTGTTTTTTGCTGTAAAACAAGCTTCATTGCTTGATCAAGGGATTCGAGGAAAGCAAAGTGTTGTTCAATTGGAGCACGTAAGAGTTAAGACAATTAGACATGCTTACTCCTTCTATTGCTCCATAATTTTTTTATAATTCAACTTTCCATTAATCAAAATCCTTTTATGAAGATAAAGGCATTCTTATAAATACTTTGCTGCCTTGTGCAATATATTGAAAGTTGATAAACTAATTTTATCCATTTACGTTCTCATTATTTTTTCATCTATATGTTTTCTCACTCTACTTCTTTCTCACTCTCAGGAAATTGCACTTCTGAGTCAGTTTGAGCATGAGAATATTGTTCGATACATTGGCACTGAAATGGTACTTTTCTTGTCTCCTTTCCGTCTTCTCCTTTTCCTTTTATGTTCATTTTCATTTGATCCCATGGTGAAACTGTAAAAGAATCTGGTACATATATTGCTATTCATGTGCTTTCGTTTCGTTGAACAACTTTGGCTTTACAGAGTTGTTGGTTCATGACATCTTCAATTGTCATTGCCCGTATTCTTTTAGATAAAAGATAAAAGTTATATTTTTGTACCAAAAAAAAAGATAAAAGTTATATTAGTGCGGGCATGTGCATCTCTCTTGGCCTAATGGTTTAATCTCTTGGGATAGTCGGTTTGTGACAGATTGACAGCTTCCAGCAACTTGAAAGAGATTGAAGGATAGTTTTTTGATTAGTATTTCACCAAACATGAAATGATACATGGTTGATTTATGTAAAATGTAATGTGTCCTTTATCATCTGAAATGTCTTAACTGGATGCTTTCAATGTATCAGAAAAGTTGTAACCAAATTCATCTTGTCTTGTGACACTTATTTTCAATATAACATTTAGCATATGAAGTAGAGCTTAACATTGCATTTCAAGTTGCGTGTCAAGACAATTGGATACTCTACAATTTCTTCAATTACTTTTTCAGTTGTAAACATGTTTTTCTTCTAACAGCCATTTTTTTGTTGCAAGATTGTCATTGCTTCCTATAATTACTATATCTTCAGCTATAGTTTGTAGTTTACATTCTGCTTGATGTTTATTGCAGGATGAATCAAATCTATATATCTTTATTGAGTTGGTAACCAAAGGTTCCCTTTTAAGCCTCTACCGGAGGTATAAACTTCGAGATTCCCAAATATCTGCTTATTCGAGACAGATTCTGCATGGTTTGAAGTATCTTCATGATCGCAATGTTGTTCACAGGTGATCCTAAAATTTCTTTATTTTGCAATCCTTTGCGGTATAGAATAGAGATGAATACTGGTATACTGGTATGATTAGAGTGTTATACAGTTGGATATCTGTCTTGTTTGTTGTAGTTGAAATCTATCATGGGGATGGGTAGTTAGGCAAAAAGATTTAAAATAAGATTATTACTTTACCCACCCTATGTGCTTCTAGCACACCCTATTTTTTCCAAAAATACCCTTTGGATTATATAATCCGAATTTGAGTTTTTCCCACCTTAGGGTGAAAAAAATGAGTTTTTCACCAATTCGGATTTTATACTCCGAAAACCTCAAAAAATAGGGTGCGCTATTTGATTTTTTCGGATTATGGAATCCGAACACTCTCTAAACACCCTTTTTTCATGGTGCTGATGCAGTTTGGATTACGTAATCCTAACTGTACCAGCACCAATTCTGAACATGTTACAAACATGGATAGTCATTTTAAGGACAATATTAATCTTCATAACTCTCATCCTTGTGCTTTTATGATTTTATTTGACATGGATAGACCCTTTTTAGGTTGTTTTTAAAAGCAAAATTCAAAATTGCTGAAATGGGAGAGATTATGATTGCTGATTATACATAAACATAGTTTGGATTATCAAATCCGAACTGCAAAGGGCATTTTTGGAAATTTTACAAGGTGCGTGAGAGTGCCATAGGGTGGGAAAAGTAATAGTGTTAAAATAAAAGGACCTAGAGAGATGAGAAGCATTCAGTAATTTCAATGTGTGAACTGTGCAAAGGCTCTAATGTAGGGGGGAATCCTTGGTGTTTTCTCCCATTCTGAGTATTTTCAATCAAACTGTTCTTTTCCTTTGATTGTTCCTAACAACTTGTGTTTTTGTGGTGTTTGATACTTTCTTGGATGTGAATTTTAGTAAAAATGAGATCTTCTTCTGATTGATATCAGACTAATTTAAGGTTAAAGTTGTTGACTTTGAATATTTTCTGAAACCATAAGCAAATATGATATTTAGAGTAAAAGAATCATTTTAACTTGTTCTTGTAACTTGAAACTTTAGAAACATCCGTCACATAAGGGTTTCAGTATCAGAAATTCTAACGGGTACAATTTTATTTCTTTTTCATTTACGGTGTCACAATTTCTTTACCATATTTGTTTTCTGTATTTCTGTACCAGTTATGTAGTGCTACGAAACAATTTTTGTAAATATGGCCTAACTATTTTCCCTCCCAATTGAAGGGATATTAAATGTGCGAATATATTGGTTGATGCAAATGGATCTGTCAAAGTTGCAGATTTTGGATTGGCAAAGGTGACCTTTCTACTCTGCTTCAGTTTCTGTCTAACTTTGACTTTAGTCATGGAATCTGCACTACCTTTAGTTGCATAAAATATAATTTCGATTTACTAATTTTACTGTGACTGTTGTTTTTCAGGTAACTATACTGAATGATGTTAAATCATGCCAAGGAACAGCATTCTGGATGGCACCTGAGGTTTGTTTTCAATCTTATCTTGAAAGAGATTATTGAATAATGGTTCAACATATTTACTACATTGTTTGTAACTTAATAGTTTATTTAAAAGTTAAGTGGCTGAATGAAATTAAATTGTCACACAGATACAACTAGATTTAATGTTCTACTGATTCAAATGCTTGGTTTGATTGTCTCTGAAGGTATTGGGATTCCGACCTAGAACCTCAATTCATATGTAAAGAAATCATTCCTCACCTTACAAGCCGGTTTTGTAAGGATGAGTTAGGCCCCAAATTTCAACATGGTATCAGAGCCTATCCTAGATCTATTGTTGGGCTTCCCGCATCGTCCACGCTTCAGGCCCATTGGGCCGGGCCGAAGCGTGAGGGCGCGTGGTGGAAGTTCCACCTTAACTGCGGTCCGGCCCTAGTCGCCTAAATTGCGACCTTTGGTTGGCCTTAATAGCAGCCTCCAACACCTTCATTGTGTTGGCTTTGAGGGGGTGGATTTAGTCCCACATCGGATAGATATCACTCTTGAGAAGAGTTTATAAAGAGGAGGCACTCCTCTCCTTACAATCCGGTTTTGTAAAATGAGTTAGGCCCCAAATTTCAACAGGATGCATTACCTTAAGGGTAAATTCTCAGTGTGGTCTCTGAAATTGTTGGCTTGTATCAACCTAGTCTCCCACTTTATTGATATTCCAAAATGATGTTTGAAATTTCAAACATGCGTGATAGGAGATCCAGACAGAGGGACCATCTTCATTGTATATTTTGATATTCCAGGGATCATTTTGGGATATTGATAATAGGGATAAATAGGTTGATACAGCCCTACAATTACAACGACTAATTGTGTATTTACTCCTTTGTAATGACAAGTGTTTTGGCTTTGATTGGTTCGTCTTTTGGGTCGGCCTAATAGTTAAGCCTCTCTGTTTCACATGTCCCATTTATTCATCATATATCTTTTATTAATTTTAGTAAATTGACGAAGATTTATGTTTAGGGTGTTAACCCACTTGTTCCTAGGGGAAGGGGCACTAGTAATCTGGAGTTTGGCTGAGAGGTAAGTAAAGTCTAGCCAAAACTTGTTTCACCTTGGAATCACAATTGGGTTCTCCCGAACCATTTGTCCATAGGTAGAGCTCATTAACCACCTAAGCCCAATCACTTGGTTAAAAAGGCTTCGGAGGGAATCAATCCTTCAACCAATACACTGCCAAATCTATGTTTTACCACTGCGCCAACGTGCAACATATGATTAGTGATAATGGTGTTGTACTTGTACATATTTGTTGGATTAGAAACCTTGAACTCACTGGATACACACCTAGACACACACCTACAAAAAAGATTTTTCATTTTATGATTCTTATTAGGTTAAGCAGTGATGCTGAAGCTTTACTGTGGTAATATGCAGGTTGTAAGAGGAGAAGTTAAAGGTTATGGACTTCCAGCTGATATATGGAGTCTAGGATGCACTGTGTTGGAGATGTTAACTGGGCAAGTTCCATACTTTCCTATAGAATGTGTATGTATCATATTACCATTTTAAGCTCATAATCCAACTGTTTCTTTTTTTTACCACGCTATTAACACACGATTAAACTTAAACAAATGTGACCTTTTGAAGTGTTATGTAGTTATGATTTGATCCCTATCTCTATATAAAATTTATATGAAACATTGCATTACTGCTAGTTTTGATTTCCATGCTTTGTTGAATCTCTTCTGACAACAGATCAGCGCAATGTTTAGAATTGGAAAAGGTGAACTACCTCCAGTGCCTGATTCTCTTTCAAGAGATGCCCGTAATTTCATCCTGCAGTGTCTTAAAGTTAATCCAGATTATCGTCCCACTGCGGCTCAACTCTTAGACCACAAATTTGTCCAGAGGTCATTCTCCCAGTCCTTTGGCTCAGCGTCTCCACATATTCCAAGAAGAGGTTAAACTTGTCATCTCCAACTATGGAACATAATTAAGGTAAATATTTACGTGCCAACTCATTTTGCTGCCCTGTTTATGCCTTCTTATCATGACATCTGAACTATTATTGTTTTTTTTAAACACTATTGTTACGTCTATCCATCCTTTCAAGAATTTTTATCCATAAGTCATGAAATCTATTGGATGGAGATAAGTAAAAAATATTCAATGCTTGAAATGCTAGTTTATGTTGAATTGAATGCACATATGATGCACGTTTTTTTTAAATTGGAAGGAGCTCAACTGTGTTATAACCATATTTCGGTGACAAATATTCTTCCTAAAAAATTATTTCTAAAACAGGAGGTGAACAAGGAGATTAAAAGACTTACTAACTGGTCTCCAGCGGAATTCTCAAAGTGCAGCATGGGTTTATTTGATTATATAACTCTTAATGACAGATTCGTTCAATGGATTTAAAATGCTTTCAATGTTCAATATTCAACTTGTTAGAGTTGACCTAGGGGTTATTATTGTCGCAATTGTTGGTCATGTTGTAGCATTTGATATCAGAGTTTTCTTGGTTGTGTAACTTGTGTTGTAGCTTATATTTTTAGGCACTGCTTCGGTTCTAGTGCACCAGTCTCCAGAGAACTGGGGTGCATGAATATCATATTTAAGAATTACGGTCCATGCGTCATGTAATTATTTTTTGAGTAGTGGGTCATGTAATTATCTATTGTATAATTACTAGTGTGTATCCCATGCGATGCACGGACAACACAACCGTTGATCAATAACACCTAGGTTCATGGTAAGATCTGAACAGTGATCATGACAACATTGGACACATTAATATTCAACAACGTGCAAAACAGGTTTGATGTATTAGTAATAATAAATAGAAGTTTGTTACTGATTTACAATTACGTTACGGTTTAAGACAATCATGAGGATGGGGTACAAAGTATATGAAGGTGTACCCACATATTAAACAACTCGACATTAGTAAATAAATAGAAGTAGATGAAATCACACAACACAAACACGCGAACTCTGAAAATATAAACACAAAAACCACACAAAAATTATGAAAGATCTATCATGATTTGGCATGAAAGATTCCTTCTTCAAAAGATAGCACAGTTAAAAAGCTAACAGGACATTGACACTTTAAACAACGGGTAGATACCACATTAAATATAAAAGAAGCACAAGACATACATAGCAAAAGCAACGGGTAGCTACAACAGCAAATCCTGGGACATAATAGTCTCCAAACATCTTAGAAATACCAAAAATAATAGCCTGACCAAAAACCCTTGGTACTTGGAACTTATGAAACTCAATACCCTACATAAATGTATCAAACAAATTCAAACAATAGTCTCCAAATCCACACTCAAAATCCTTGGTACTTGGAACTTATGAAACTCAATACCCTACATAAATGTATCAAACAAATTCAAACAATAGTCTCCAAATCCACACTCAAAATCCTTGGTACTTGGAACTTATGAAACTCAATACCCTACATAAATGTATCAAACAAATTCAAACAATAATCTCCAAATCCACACTGAAAATTAAATTACAAACTCATGGGACATGCTTGACTATCTCTTCGAATAAGTTGTTCAAGTCGAAGCCAACACTGAAGCAAACTTTATCGCCCATCCGAAGAGTGTTGTCAAATGCAAACTGAATCCAAACATATTTTATACATTTCTCATCCCTATCCTTAAACTGAATAATATCAACTTTATACAATTCCATTGTGTCTAAATCCATAAAAAATATTGGCATTTGCTTGCGCTTTGTGAATTCAAAAGCAATGTGTCCTGGAAGATTCTGGAATTGAAGAAATAAATAATCCAATTTAGAAAGAAAAGTTGAACATAGTCTGTTAGCATGATATGATACGGTACCCGACATATATGATAAAATGAAGCATAAACAATTGAAAATAAATAAGACTCATAAGAGGATTTGTAGCTTGAAGAACATGATATGTAATCTTAACCTTCCACTCAAAAACTGAAGAGGACACTATGTGGTTCTTTTCAGAAGATTGATCCTTTAAGACGTAAAGTGCCTCAAAATTTTAAAATGTTGACATTTGCATGAAATAGGATAGAACATAAACCAATGAATTTCAATAAATATTCATCCAATTAATTCACCAGGACAAAAGAAACTAATAAACCCTTCCTTTGATTTTATTTAAAATAAGTTTTTTTTAATGTGAAGTTATTGTTGTTTTTAAATATTAATTTTCCTTGTTTAATGTAATGATTTGATTTTACTTGACATTTTAAATATAACGTTACACTTCTTTTAAAAAAATAATTTGTTACACTTAAATTGAAAAAAATTGAAGTGATCAATAACTTTCTTGCCACTCCGCTTAGTCGCTTACTCTTTGTTATCAGTCCTTACTTTATTTTTACCTTTTTCTCTCTTTTTGATAAACAATCAATAACTACATTAAAACATGATCGTCAGCCATCTTCCGGGTAACCTTTCAGTGACTTTGAGTTCCGTGACTTTGGTCTCTTTCTCTCTCCTAACCAATAATTCTCTTTCATAAAAATAATTGATTTTAATCACTAATCTATCATTGTATCTCATCTAATATATACTAAAGTCACTAAAATGCAAAGTCACTCATGCATTTTCCCCATCTTCCGGCCTATATCCACCAGCACTGTTCGACCCCATGTTCCTTCTCTACTTTTTCTATCAAAACAGAATTTTGCAAGTAACTTACCATTGCAGACCACCTTAAGGCATGACACCACTAAATTCCTCTTATGCAAAATCCTTCCTTTTACTATGACGTGTGTCAATATTGCGGAACTGAAATATTGAACAGCTGCAATATCTACTATGTTCACACCTAAAAATATTGTTCATCTTCATTCCATTTCCTTTCCTTGCATTTTTTTCTTTGGTTATTTGGTGTGTGATGTGTATTAAGTACTTGGGTAGTCAGTAGGTATTTATACACAAATCTAATTAAATAAAGGGTCATGTTAACTTCAACCCTTAAGAAACTAAAAAGGAAATTAAGAGATGACTTTCGTATTGAAAAGATAAAACTTTGAATTCACAATTTCTGAAGAAAAAAAAACTATGTGTAATTTCTAAATTTATGCCGCAAAGGCACAGATTAACATTTCTCTTAAATAAATTGTTTTAATAAGAAGATTTGGAAGAAGGAGTTACGTAGCTGTCTAACTTTGTTATAGATTGTAGCTTGGATTGCAAAGTCAGTCCGATAGGCACTTGTAGCTTTAACTGGTGGGACATCCCCTATGAAAAATATTTAGAAGAATATTATACTTAGATGAGCGGAGGCATTCGAGATGAAGTGTGAATTCGATAAAAACCTTGATTCGGCAAAAATACATCACTGGGAGGAGGCTTGGAGGACTAGAGAAAAGTCAATGGAAGACTATGCATGAGTAATATCATGCTTAGTAATTCAGATTATAGAGCAATCACTTTCAATGTTGCTTAAAAACCTATTTTGTTTTCAGTTAGTCTTAACAGGGAACTTTCCAAACTCCTCCCTTCTTTGATTTTTTAGGATTAAGATAGCAAGTGAATGGCCTAAAATAAATTGTCAAAGAAAACACCAGATAAGCCTATATGACCAACTCTAGTTACACGAGAAATTCTTGCATGCAAACACACCTTTTACAAACAACCACTAACAACTTGACACCTCATTTATTTATGTTAAAATAAAAAAAATGACACTTTCAGTAGAAATGATCGGAAATGAGCCCGGTCAACACTTGACAATACTAATAATATGTTGACTGAGTTTCCCTTCGTAAGAATTTCAACTACGATGCTCAACCGTCTTCGTCGTCGCCGGAATCTTCCAACTCGGTGTCGGCGTCGATTCTCTGTACTCGATCGATGGATTTATACGATCCAAAAAGCTTTAGAGCTGAAGGTGTTGACGGAGAATTTGATATTATATGTCGGAGTTTAGGATTGTCTAGACCGGAGGATTTATCCATTCCAGGGGCGGCTTGGGAGGCGATGAAGGCTCGGTCTTCGTTGGGACTCAATTCCGGCGGCAGTGGTATTAAAGGAGTTAGTCCGTCTATGCTTAAGCCGCCGCCAGGGGTTGTGGATGACACGTGTTCAACGTGGGATATTATGAGGGATTTTGCTCCGGAAGGGGAAAGAAAAGATAGAGAAGAAGAGGAAGAGGCAGAGAAGATAGATGAAAAATGGGAAGTTGGTGAAGTGGTAAACCAGAGGGGTGATACTAGCTCGACATGCTCATCGTGGGAGCTTTTGAGGAATTCTATTTCTAGCTCGACATGCTCAACGTGGGATCTTTTGATTGATTTATCTCCTAATGTGAGATCTCCTAATGTGAGATTGAAGCCTGTTATTACTCCTGGGAGTTGGCAAAAGGGTGAGCTTTTGGGTCGTGGTTCATTTGGAACTGTATATGAAGGAATTTCTGAGTAAGTCTTGTTCTGCTCTCATCCTCTCTACTTGTGTCTTTTCTCTATTTCTATCATTTCATTAGCATTTTCATCGTATATGTACGGTGCAGTAGTTTTTGGAGTTTCTATAATAAACCGACTGTCTGTGCCTCTAGTGTGTCTGCTAAAATTTGTTTCTCAAATGCCACTATGTATTTGCCTTATTCCTCTTCTTATGGTGCAAAATTGATGTATTGGATCATGAACAATTCACTAAAAATTCTTTTAAAAAATCATTGCCATTAACAATTCACTAAAAATTCTTTTAAAAAATCATTCAATCTGTCCATTAAATATAAACTTCATCCAATCCATCAATTATTAGATTGTTAATAGATGAATATTCATAGGATCCATTATTAGATTATTTAAATAGTTTAATATTAATTAATAATTAAATATTTATATTAAATGGTGGTGGTGGTCCTCCGACATTTACTGCCGGTAACCGTCGTTGACCACAAAGATGCTCAAATGACTCATGGTGGTTGATGACGGAGTTCCAACGTTGTCCGGTTGTGCTCCGGTGTTTACCGTCACCTTATAATAATTAAATATTAAAATAATATTACTTATTTTAATAAAATATTAAAGTTAATTAAATTTACTTTTTTAAGGTTTTTTTCTTTCAGATTTTTATTTATTTACTATTTTGTTTTTTATTTATTAAATTATTTAGTACATTTCGCAAACAAAAAAGATTAATAATGTTTTTCCTCATTTTGTTTAAGTCATTAAATTAATTTTATAAATAAATTATTTATATTTTTCATATATTTCCCTTAAAAATTTATTTAACTTTATCAGATGAATAGAGGTGATCCATTGGATTTTATTTCGTGAATATACATTGAACTTTTTTTTTTGTGGTGGCCAAGGTTTGAATCCCGGACCTTGCATATTATTATGCATTGTCCATACCAACTGAGTTAAGCTCACAAGGACATCCATTGGACTTTTAGAATAAGGTGGATGAATCCAATCCATTAATAATTTTTTTAATTCTGGATGGATTGGATGGGTGGTGGTTTGGTGGATTAAATTGCCACTCCCATCCTATTGGAAAATGCATGTCAATTATGAACCTTACAAGGGAAGGCTTGGGGCAACGGTAAAGTTATTGTTCTGTGGTTGAAAGATCACATGTTCAAGTCTTGGAAATAACCTCTTGTGTAAAAAAAAAAGGTAAGATAGCAAACAATACACCAATTAGTAGGACCCCTTCCCAGACCGTGCGTACGCAGGAGTTTAACACACTAGAGTGCCCTTTTTGATGGAGAAATCGAGTTGTTTAAGTGAAATTATTGACCTAATATCTTCTACTCAACATGATCATCTATTGTGTTTGTTTCTCACTTCTGCTACAATGCTTCGGAGCAAAGCCTTAAAAAGATTGACATATACAAAATTTAATGTTTATAATTGTTAGGTAAGTTCTAACTACTAGTTTTATTCTATTTTTTACTACCACTTTAGAGATGGATTCTTTTTTGCTGTAAAACAAGTTTCACTGCTTGATCAAGGGAGTCAGGGAAAGCAAAGTGTCGTTCAACTGGAGCATGTAAGTCAGGGAAAGCAAATTGTATACTTCAATTTTCCATTAATCAAAATCCTTTTATGAAGATAAAGGTTTTCTTATAAATACTTTGCTGTCTTGTGCAATATCTTCTTCCTCACTCACAGGAAATTGTACTTCTGTGTCAGTTTGAACATGAAAATATTGTTCGATACATTGGCACTGAAACGGTACTTTTCTTGTCTCCTCTCCGTCTTGTCCTTTTCCTTTTATGTTTATTTTCGTTTGAGCCCATGGTGAAAGAATCTGCTAAATGGTGCTTTCATTGAACAACTTTGGCTTTACAGAGATGTTGGTTCATGACATCTGCAATTGTTGTTGCTCTATTCTTTTAGATAAAATATTAGTTATATTGGTGCGGGCATGTGCTTCTCTCTTGGCCCAATGGTTTAATCTTTTGGGATAGTCGGTTTGTGACAGATTGACAGCTTCCAGCAACTTGAAAGAGATTGAAGGATAGTTTTCTGAATAGTATTCACCAAACATGAAATCATACACATGGTTGATTTTTGTAAAATGTAATGTGTCCTTTATCATCTGAAATACTTTTATTGGATGCTTTCAATGTATTGGTAAAGTTGTAGCCAAAACTATATATTGTGTAGTTTGAGGTATTGCTAACTTCACCTTTTCTTGTCACACTACGAAGCTAGGAACTGGTTTCCAGTATAACTTTTAGCATAGAACTCACGTTATATTTCAGGTTGCATGTTAAGACAATTGGATACCATACAATTCATTCAATTAATTTCTTTAGTTATGCTGCAGTATTTTTTCAGCTATAAACAAGTTTATCTTCTAACAGACATTTTCTGTTGTTGTCAGCTTGTCACTGGATCCCATAACTACTATCATGAACTGTAGTTTGTAATTTACATTCTGCTTGTTTATTGCAGAATGAATCAAATCTATATATCTTTATCGAGTTTGTAACCAAAGGTTCCCTTTTAAGCCTCTACCGGAGGTATAAACTTCAAGATTCCCAAGTATCTGCTTATACGAGACAGATTCTGCATGGTTTGAAGTATCTTCATGATCGCAATGTTGTTCACAGGTGATCTCAAACTTTATTTACTTTGTTATCCTTTGTGGTATAGAATAAAGATAAATCCTTTTATTCTGGTATGATTAGAGTGAGTTATACAGCTGGATATCTGTCTTGTTTGTTGTAGTTGAAATCTGTCATGGGGATGGGTAGTTAGGCAGAAAGGTTTAAAATAAAAGGACCTAGAGAGATGAGAAGCATTCAGTAATTTCAGTGTGTGAACTGTGCAAAGGCTCTGATGTAGGGGGGAATCCTTGGTGGAGAGTTCTTTCTCCCATTCTGAGTATTTTCAATCAAACTGTTCATTTCCTTTGATTGAATATTTTCCGAAACCATAAGCAGATATGATATTTAGATTTTAGCCTTAGAAACAACTTAGTATATAAGCTTTAGATATAGAGCATAAGAATCATTTCAACTTGTTCTTGGAACTTGAAACTGTAGAAACAACTATGTCACATAAGGGTTTCAGTGTCAGAAATTCTAATTGGTACAGTTTTATTTCTTTTTGGTGTATGATGCCCCGATCCTCCAAAAATGGTGAAGAATCGTGTCCGACACGTATCCGATACCGATACGTCCTGATACGTCCCGATACGCGTATTGGAGAAGTATCTGGCAATTAATATTTATTTTTTTGAAAAAAAATGACCGATACGTGTCGGATACGACTAACTTGTACTACGACACGACTAACTTATACTCCAACACCGATACTTCTGCCTTACATATTTCCATTAAAAAAATAAAAAAATAATAAGAAATAAAACTACAAGTTTTGCCGCGCTATCAAAAACATATTGTCTCTCTTCTAACCCAAAAAACAGGATTTCTCGTCACCACATAGCGATAGATATTCCCTCTTCTAACCATTACCACCGATTGTATTTTACTTTGTTTCTCTTCTCTCTAATGCTATGGTTCTTCTATTCTTCTCTCTAATTGGGAAAAAAAAAACTGTTTGTTTTCAATATAAATTAGTGTTTACTAATAAGTAGTCAACATTAGACAAAGGTGTTCATTTTTTTTATAATACTTATGATGTTTAGCTATATTCTATCTAATTTGTGGAGAAAAAATATGTAATTGTCACTTGTTTTGATCATTTTCATTAATGTGAATGTTTGTTTATTATCATTTTTAGTTATGTTTATACACTGTGCACTTATACTATTAATTTTAAATTTAATTTTTTAATAATGTATCGAGGCCGTATCGTATCGGGAATTTTGAAAAATTTCCTGTATCGCCGTATCGGTATCATATCCTATCCGTATCGTGTCAGGTATCGGGGCTTCATGTGTATGGTGTCACAATTTCTTTAGCATATTTGTTTTTTGTATTTCTGAACCAGTTATGTAGTGCCACGAAGCAATTTTTGTAAATATGGCCTAACTATTATCCTTCCTAAATCCTAATTGAAGGGATATTAAATGTGCAAATATATTGGTTGATGCAAATGGATCTGTCAAGGTTGCAGATTTTGGATTAGCAAAGGTGACCTTTCTACTCTGCTTCAGTTTCTGTCTAACTTTGACTTTAGTCGCGGAATCTGTACTACCTGCAGTTGCATAAAATATAATTTCCATTTACTAATTTTACTTTGTGGCTGTTTTTTTTCAGGCAATTAAACTGAATGATGTTAAATCATG
>Ga0315914_1004857_pt1 | contig 19893 bp, 19 predicted proteins | sample MpolenodulesMG_FD_203920 | JGI IMG/M metagenome (GOLD analysis project Ga0315914, IMG submission 203920) | Medicago polymorpha root nodule microbial communities from Los Angeles, California, United States - elongated nodules | ecosystem: Host-associated > Plants > Roots > Nodule | place: USA... | reverse complement strand
AGGCTCTATGTGGCGGACAATTCCAAGCCCGAGATTAGACAGAGGCAGCCCCAGACGAATACACGGAAATGCGGTACCCAACCCGCGCATAAGAGTATGCCAGCCGTCGTCAAAATGCCCTGCCTCCTCCTTTGTTCAACAGCTTCACGCATGCGTGCTTTCGTCCTCAAGGCCGGAAAGGAAAGAGTCATGATTAAGGAGCTTGCAAATGAACATAAGAGAGCCTCGGCGGGTTTTGAACCCTTCAAACTGGTCCAGTTTAAAGGGTTCAGATCACCCGTGGCAGGTCACAACCAGCCTAGTTTCACTCGAGCCAAAGGTTCCACGTCCCTCATTTTGAATTGAACGGATGCGACGCCATATCTTCCACTTCGCGTGCCAAAGCCTTAAGATCCGTATCTCCCCAGATTGACTTCGTCTGTGCGTTTGGCTGTCGCCGCTTGTCTTCTTTTCGACAACAAATGTCTGTTGTGGCCTCTTCATCTCTTTCGACCCCAAGCAACCGTGAAAACTGACGCGACACTGATGGCCCCGCGGGATTTCCGCTGGCGCACCAATATAGCCCTTCCTCGCGTGTTTCAATTGCTTCGCAACGCGCCACCGGCCCTGGACCCGGCAAGATTTGGGACAGCAGGGCTTCGTCTGGGCGAAATGGCAAATCGGGAGCCCCTGGCGTAGCGCGGAGAACGACAAAGCAACGTCTTCCCGGGCCTTCCAGCTCCTCGTCAGTCCAAACCGAGCCTCTTGCGCAGTTCAGTATTTTCCGTTCGCAGCTTCTCCGCCAGTTGCTTGCGGAGCCTCTGATTTTCCTCTTCAAGCCGGACAAGCTCTGCAAACTCATCGGCAGCCCATAAGGGGCTAGTTCCCTCAATGTCCTTTCGCGCGGCTGACTTAGCAGCACCTTTCCAATGATAGTAGGTTTGCTCTGATATACCGGCGCTCTTGATAGCGTCCTTGAGGATATTGCCTTCGCTGACTTTTGTCTCAATCAGCCTGAGCTTCTCGCTCCTCTCTTGCTCGCTATATCCCCTGCGTTTAGCGGCCGGCATCTTTGGTTGAGCTGGTTCGGGGGGCGCCTTCTGGGGCCGTGACGAGCTCCGCTTCTTACCCGTGGGTGCTTTCACTTCTGCATCCGCCACTACAGCCGGAGCAACTGGCCCTGCATTACTTTCGTCAACCATCAGAAATTCCCTCCTTTAGCATCCGAATGTTCTCGGCTGAGTGTTCCACAGAGTCAACCCAACTATTAGAATCCTGCTTTACGGATAATTGATGTTTGGGTGTTTGATCCAGGCTTTGATGATGCCTTATCATCGCCGCTTGGAGCAGCGGCACTATCGGACACGTCTACATGGCAGACCACGCGGACAGAGGCAGTCCTTCGAGCGATACAAAGCAGTCAACACAGCCTGAGGCTGCTTTAAAGCGTTCTGGCGCTGTCAGCCCTCCAATAGATGCGATACGCGACATTCGAAGCATACGCCGGGAACATTGCCAGTACGTTGTAACGGACCCTCACCAGCAATTCGCTCGTCGCGCGCTCAAATACTGAGGCAAAGATACTTGGTTTCCACATAGTCATCGATGCCGTATTTGGAGCCTTCGCGGCCTTGCCCCGACTGCTTGACACCGCCGAAGGGAGCTACTTCCGTAGAGATCAGGCCTGTATTGATGCCCACCATGCCGTATTCTAGCGCTTCCGCCACGCGGAATACCTTACTCACATCCTTGGAGTAAAAATAGGATGCTAAGCCGAACTCGGTGTTGTTGGCCATACTGACAACTTCATTCTCGGTCTCGAACTTGAAGAGCGGCGCGACGGGACCGAACGTCTCCTCGCGAGCAATCTTCATGTCCATGGTGGCTCCGGTCAGGACGGTCGGCTCGAAAAACAAACCGCCCCGCGCATTGCCGCCCAGAACCAGATCGGCACCCTTCGTCACGGCGTCCCGGATATGTTCCTCGACCTTGGCGAGAGCCTTTTCCGAGATCAGCGGGCCAGCGTCGACGTCCGGCTCAAACCCGTCGCCGATCGTCATCTCGCTAACCTTGGCAGTCAGCCTCGCGGCAAAGGCGTCGTAAATTCCGGCCTGCACGAAAAGCCTATTGGCGCAGACGCAGGTCTGCCCGTTGTTGCGGTACTTGGCGACCATGGCGCCTTCGACAGCGGCGTCGAGATCGGCGTCGTCAAAGACGATGAACGGCGCGTTGCCTCCGAGTTCCAAGCCCAGCTTCATGATCTGGTCGGCGCCCTGGCGCATCAATATTTTGCCGACATTGGTGGAGCCGGTGAAGGTCAGCTTGCGAACCTTGTCATTGGCACACATTTCCTTGCCAACTTCCGCGGAATCGGTCGACAGGATAACGTTGAAGACTCCGGCAGGCAGGCCGGCGCGCTCTGCGAGCAAGGCTATCGCCAGTGCCGACAGCGGCGTCTCCGCGGCAGGCTTCGAAACCACTGCGCAGCCTGCGGCAGCGGCAGGCGCCAGTTTTCGGGCGAGCATCGCATTCGGAAAATTCCACGGCGTGATCGCCGCCACGACCCCGATCGGCTGTTTGAGGACGATGATGCGCTTGTCCGGCTGGTGGCCCGGAATCGTGTCGCCGTAGACACGCTTCGCCTCCTCGCCAAACCACTCGACGTAAGACGCGCCGTAGAGAATCTCGCCCTTCGCCTCCGTAAGCGGCTTACCCATTTCCATCGTCAGGATGGTGGCGAGGTCTTCGGCATTGGCAATCACGAGGTCGTACAGGTTGCGCAGCACCGCGGCGCGTTCCTTGCCCGTCTTCTCCGCCCATGCCCTTTGCGCCGCGTGGGCCGCATCGATCGCACGTGCGGTTTCGGACCGACTCATGTCGGGCAAGATGGCGATGACCTCGCCGGTCGCCGGATTGCTGACATCGAACGTCTTGCCGCTGTCGCTTCTGTCAAGCCATTCGGCGCCGATCAAACCCTTATCGACAGCGAGGCTGGGATCCTTCAGTTTGACGAGCAGTGTTTCCGAAATCGTCATGCGTAGGTCTCCTGGTGCGTCGCCTTGTTTCCGGGCCGCTACTGTTCCATCGCCCGGCGTCCCACAAATAGCGGCTAATTCACTGACCGAAAACGTGCGCCGACCCGGCATCGAATCTGAGCCAAACGGCATCTCCCCGATTGAGTCCCGAGATCGCTTCATGACCGAAGGGAAGGCGGACGGACAGGTCGTTGCCTTTGCGGGTTTTCGTGGCCACATGGACGTTGTTGCCGAGGAAGGTGATATCGCTGACCGTGACCGGCAACCCGATGTCTGACTTCGTCTTTGACAACAGTAGCCGCTCCGGCCTCAGCATAAGCGCCGCTTTGCTCCCCGAAGAAGCAGTCCCATGAAGCGGAATGTTCGAAATGGTCATGGAACCGCACACAGCAATATCGGCTCGGCCATTGACCGTCGAGACCACGTCGCAAGGGAGAAAATCGCTGTCGCCGATAAACTCGGCCACGAACCGAGTGGCCGGGTTGGCGTATAGTTCCGGCCCTGTGCCGATCTGATCGATCACGCCCTTTGAGAAAACGGCAATGCGATCGGAAAGACGAAGTGCCTCCTCCTGGTCATGCGTGACATACAAGATTGTGACTTCCGTCTGCTGGTGGATCCGGCGGATTTCGTGCTGGATCTCCTCGCGCAGCTTTTTGTCGAGGGCAGAAAGCGGCTCATCCATCAGCAGCACTGGCGGGTCATAGGCGAGTGCGCGGGCCAAGGCCACACGCTGCTGCTGGCCGCCGGACATCTGAGCGGGCTTACGGTCCTCAAAGCCTTCCAACCGGACGAGCTTCAGCATCGCGCGCACCTTGGCGTCGATCTCCGCCTTCCGAAGACGCCTGACCTTTAGCGGAAAGGCGATATTCTCGCCGACGGAAAGATGCGGAAACAGCGTGTAGCGCTGGAACACCATGCCGATATTGCGTTTGTGCGAAGGCGTCGCCAGCAGCGTTTCGCCATTTAGCAAGATGTCCCCGCGCGTCGGGTTCTCAAAGCCGGCCAGGATGTAAAGCGTCGTGCTTTTTCCGGATCCCGAAGGGCCAAGAAAGGTCAGGAATTCCCCCTGTGCAACATCGATAGTAACATCTTGCACGGCCGTCACCGGGCCATACTCCTTGCGGATGCCGCGAATCTGCAGGAAGGGTCTATTCATGATTTTAATCCTTTACGGACGATGGCGACGAGCACCATCAAAAGTACTGTCAAGAGGATGAGAAGCGTGGAGGCGGCGGCAACGACCGGCGTTAAATCCTGGCGCAAGGTCGACCAAACCTTGACGGGAAGCGTCTGAAGCGTCGGGCTCGCCATGAAAATCGCGACGACCACTTCGTCCCAAGAGGTGAGGAAGGAAAATATTGCCGCTGAGAAGACGCCGTGGCTGATGGCCGGCAGCGTCACACGGATTTTGGCTTCGAAAGGCGAAGCGCCGCACAGAACGGCGGCATCCTCAATCGATTTATCAAAGCCCTCGAGCGCATTTGTGATCGACAAGATTGAGAACGGCAGTGCCAGCACCAGATGGGAAATGACGAAGCCGGTGAGGGTTCCATTGAGACCGATCTGCAGGAAGAAGGCGTATAGCGCCACGGCTAGCACGACGACGGGCAGGATCATCGGCGTCAGAAATAGCGCCTTCAACGCTTCCCGAAACAAGAACCGCCCGCGGTTCAGACCGAAAGAAGTGACTAGACCGAGAAGGACCGACAGCACCGTAACGATGATTGCGATGCGGAAGCTCGTCCAGGCAGAGTCCAGCCAACGGGGATCTTCGAGTAGCTCCTGGTACCACCTGAGCGTCCAACCGGGCGGCGGGAATATTAGCCATTGCGACGAACCGAAGGAGAGTGCCGCTATGAATAGGATGGGGAGGAGCAGGAAGGCAGTTGTCAGCAACGTGATGCCGATGAGAACGAGCTTCCACCAGCCCAGACGGTCGAAATTCAGGAGCATGTCAGCGCCCTCCCATCCGGTTTGTGCCGAAGAAACGAAGCTGCACGGCGTACAGCGCTAGGGTGACGACCAGAAGCACCAGGGCCGCGGCGCCGCCCATGCCCCAGTTGACGAGAGACTGGACGAACTGTGCGATGAGCTCCGCGAGCATCATGTTCGAAGTACCGCCGAGCAGCGCCGGCGTAACGAAGTAGCCGAGCGACATCACGAAGACCATAAGCGCACCTGCCGCCATGCCCGGCATTGCGAGCGGCAGCAGCACGCGCACGAGCGACTGCCAGCGATTGGCGCCACAAAGAGCAGCCGCCTGCAGGATGGCAGGATCGATCTTCCGGATGACGCCATAGAGCGGCAGGATGATGAAGGGCAACATGATGTAGGTCATGCCGATCGTCACTCCCGTCAGATTGTTGACGAGCGGAAGCGGCGTATCGATGAGCCCCATTCCAAGCAGCATCTTGTTGATGACACCTGTGCGCTGAAGCAACACCATCCACGCGTAAGTACGCGCAAGAAGGTTCGTCCACATGGATAGAAGCAGAATGGCGAACACAATGGATGCCGCGCGGCTAGGCATGATGGCCAGTGCCCAGGCGACAGGAAAGCCGATCAGCAACGATACAAGTGTGACGAGGCTAGAAACGATGAAGGTGTTTGCGAATATTCGCAGGTAGGTTGATGAGCCCAGCAATTCGGCATAGTTGCCGAGACCCGGCACCGGCTCTGTGACGCTACGCGTTAACAGCATGGCGACCGGCATGACGAAGAACAGGATCAGCAGCCCTAGGGCTGGCAATGTCAGGTCAAAGTCGGTCAGCCGCCGGACCTGTGCAGGCGAATTCGGTCTCCCACTCCCGGTTTCGGTCTGCGATACCATTGTTTCTCCTCCCTAAACGCAAGGCGCGCCGCTTTCCGGCTGCCGGAGCGACCGGAAGAACGCCACAACGTCCTTCCAGCCGTTCCCAATGATTACTTCGCCTGCCAGGCGTACCAGCGCTCGCCGATGGCATCGCGATTCTCGGCCCAGTAGTTCATGTCCGCATTCACTTGGCTTGCCGTCTGCGCGTCCGGCAGGGTCTTCGCCAATTCCGGATCCATCATCTTAGGCGAATCCAGGTTGATCGGCGCGTATCCGGTGATCTTTGCAAGGTCGGCCTGAGCTTCTGGCGATGTGGCGAGCGCTATGAATTGCATCGCCGCTTCCTTGTTCTTCGAGCCCTTGGGGACTACGAGAGCGTCGGCGGCGGTGATGTTCTGTTCCCAGGAAGTCTCGACATTGATGCCGCTTTGCGCGAGCGCCGTCATGCGGCCGTTCCAGACGCTACCGAAAGGCGCTTCGGCGGAGGCGAGGAGCTGTTGCGACTGCGCGCCGCCTGACCACCAGATGATGTCGGACTTAATCGTGTCGAGCTTCTTGAAAGCGCGATCCAGATCGAGCGGATAGAGTTTATCGGGCGATACACCGTCGGCAAGCAGGGCGGCCTCGATGACACCCGGCGCGGACCACTTGTAGAAGGCGCGCATCCCTGGGAATTTCTGGGCGTCGAAGAGGTCCGCCCAGGTCTTAGGGCAGGCATCGACCGCATCCTTGTTGCAACCTATGACGAAGGAATAATAGAAGCTGCCAACCGAATAATCAGTGACGAAGCGCGGATCGAGCTTGGACTTGTCGATGATAGAGAAGTCGAGTTTCTCGAGGAGGTCCTTTTTGCCGGCCTGAGCGGCGTAATCGCCCTCGACGTCGACGACGTCCCAGGTGACGGCATTCGCCTCGACCATAGCCTTCAGCTTGCCGTAATCGGTCGGCCCGTCCTGCAGTACGTTAATGCCGGTCTTTTCGGTGAACTTATCGGCCCAGGCAGCCTTCTGGGCGTCCTGTGTCGTGCCGCCCCAGCTCGAAAAGACGAGATCGGCAGCCGTCGCCGGCATCGCTGTAGCAATCGTCGCGGCAGTGGCCGCCAAAACAAATATCCTATTCATGTTCCCTTGCTCCGTGTTCCGGTTTTGCTTGGTTGTTCTAAGACGCGACGGCACCTGTCGGCGAAAATCGTGCCGCCCTCATGATCTTATTTTCAGCGACTTCTATCAGGTCGCGTATCTTGGGAAGAAAATCCCGCCAGGCCGCATCGTTCATGAGTGCGGCTCGCCGACGCTCGCGCTCATCGAGGCTCGGATAAGCCCAGATATGGACGATCTCGTTGATCGGCCCGATTTCGGAGAAGAAGTAGCCGACAAGTTCGCCGAGATGCTTCCTCTGGATGGCTATCCCTTCTTCCTCGACCACCTTCAGGTAGGTAGGGATCGCGCCATTCCTCAGCCGATAGGTGCGGATCTCGTAAAACATCGCTCTCACCGCATCACGAAGGGATCAGGAATTGGATCGTCCGACGTCCTGAGCCAAACGGTCTTGCTCCGGGTATAGTCGAGCGCCGCCTCCAGGCCGCCCTCACGCCCGTGACCCGAGAGCCCGAAGCCGCCGAAGGGCGCGACCGGGGAGACCGCCCGATAGGTATTGACCCAGACGATTCCCGCGCGAATTCCCTTCATGAGGCGGTGCGCTCGGGTGAGATTCTGCGTAAAGACCCCGGCTGCAAGGCCGAAGCGGGAGCCGTTGGCGAGATGGAGAGCTTCAGCTTCTGTCTCGAAAGACAGAACCGAGAGCACAGGACCGAAGAATTCGTTCTCGAGGGACGGCGATGCGCTGCCGTCGCAATCGAGAATGGTCGGGCGATAATAGAACCCGGTGCCCTCCGGCGCTGTGCCTCCGGTCACCAGCTTCGCGCCAGCAGCCAGCGAGCGTGCGATAAGGGCCTTGACGTGGTTGCACTGGCGCTCCGTCGCGAGCGGTCCCACCTCCGTCGACATCTCGAGCGGGCTGCCGATGCGAATTGTCTCTGCCTTGGCCTTTAGGATCTGCAAGAAGCGGTCCTTGACACTTTTTTCGACGATCAGCCGTGAGCCGGCCACGCAGCTCTGCCCGGTCGCGGCAAAGATCCCGGCGATCTGGGCATTGGCCGCACTTTCAAGATCTGCGTCGGCAAAGACGATAAAGGGCGATTTGCCGCCGAGCTCGAGCGAGGTCGAGGCGAGATTTTCCGCTGAATTGCGGACTATTTGGCGCGCCGTCTCCGGCCCGCCAGTGAAGGCTATGTGATCGACCTGCGGATGGCGGCTGAGCGCCGCGCCGCATGATGGGCCGAAGCCGGTGACGATGTTGACGACACCGGCGGGAAAACCCGCCGCATGCACCAGCCGGGCAAATTCGAGAAGCGGCGCCGGCCCGTCCTCCGAGGCCTTCACCACCATGGTGCAGCCGGCCGCCAGTGCCGGACCGATCTTTACGGCCGAAAGGAAAAGCTGGCTGTTCCACGGCACGACCATGGCCACGACGCCGATCGGCTCGCGGCGCAGCCAGACATCCATGTCGGGCTTGTCGATCGGCAGATAGGAGCCCTCAATCTTGTCGGCGATCCCGGCGTAGTAGCGATAGTAGTCGGCGACATAGGCGATCTGCGACGAGGTCTCGCGGATGATCTTGCCCGTGTCGCGGGTCTCCAGCTCGGCAAGTCTTCCGGCATTCTCAGCGACGAGATCGGCAAGCTTGTAGAGGAGCTTGCCTCTCTGCGTGGCCGTCAGTGTGGACCATGACTGGTCGTGAAGGGCGATACGTGCAGCCTCGACGGCACGATTGACGTCCGCTTCCCGTGCCTCTGGCATCTCTGCCCAGGCACGGCCGGTGGTGGGATCGATGCTTTCGAAGCGGGCTTCGCCGTCTGCGAATTCACCGTTGATGTAACACTGGAAGCGCTGCATGTGCCCTACTCCGCAAATGCTGGCATGACATCGGCGATGAAGCGTTCGAGCGAAGCCTTCTTGCGCTCGAAGGTCATGCCTGTGTCTATCCAGAAGGAATATTCGTCATATCCCATTGCCTCGTAGCTCTTGATGCGGGCGATGACCTCGTCGGCTGCGCCGACGACGTTGTTGCGTCGCATTGCCTCGCCTGAGAGCATGGCATTGGCGGCAATTTCCTCGTCCGGAATCCGATCAATGAGGCCTTGTCTGATCGGTCTTTCGTTCTTGAACCAGGCGAAGAAGTAATTGTAGTATACGCTCATCTCATGAGCTGCCTGCGCGATATCCGCCTCGTCGGAGCCGACATAGGTGTGCCGCAGCAGCATGATCTTCGGGCGCGGGACCTCTGGATCCTTGGCGCAGGCGTCGTTGAACCGTCCCATCAGGCTCCGAACCTCCTCGTCGTCCTGCCAGAGTGGCGTCACCTGCACATTGCAGCCGTTCGAAACGGCAAACTCGTGCGAGTTGGGGTCGCGCGCAGCAACCCATATCGGCGGATGGGGCTTCTGCAGCGGCTTCGGTGACGAGGTCGTGGCCGGAAACTTGAAGAACTCGCCGTCGTGGGCGTAATCACCCGCCCAGATCCCCTTCACCGCCGGAATGAGTTCGCGCATGCGCTGCCCAGCGCTCCAGGCGTCGAGGCCCGGCAGCAGCCGCTCGTACTCGAAGGAATAGGCGCCGCGGGCAATTCCGATGTCGAGGCGACCCTCGCAGATCAGATCCGTCATTGCGGCTTCTCCCGCGAGCTTGATCGGATGCCAGAAGGGCGCGATCACCGTGCCGGTTCCAAGCCGCACGGTCTTAGTGCGGCGGGCAAGGTCGGCAATCGTTATGAAGGGATTCGGCGCAATGGTGAACTCCATTCCATGATGTTCACCGGTCCAGATCGCGTGCATGCCGCCTTTGTCGGCGACTTCGCACAGCTTGATGAATTCTTCGTAAAGCGTCCTGTGGTCTTGCGAAGCATCCAGGCGCTCCATGTGAACGAAGAGTGAGAATTTCATGAGTGTACGTCCTTCTTCGCGATCGGATGGACCGTGCCGCCGGTCTCGTCGCCGAAATACATGCCGAAATTGCCGATAGAGCTTTCGAGTACGAAACGATTGATGATATCGGCGGTCGCACTGCTGCTGAACTTGGCCGCAGCGAGCTCCGCCGGCCTGAGAAACCGGCCTTGTCGTGGTGCACCGTCGCTGGCAAGCGCGTGGTAAACGATGTTTTGACGACCATCGCTCTTGTCCTCGTAAACCGAGTAGAGAAATCCGATGGTGACGTTCAGCCCGGTCAGTTGTTCGAGATAGGCGGCGAGCGTGCGCGCAGGATCGCCGCCTTCGACGGTGCAATTCGGAAGCGACAGGGTTTCATTGCCTGCCAGAAATACCGCGCCCTGCTGTTCGAGCACCGCACCGAGACAAATTTCTCCCTCAACGGCAGCGGAAACCGCCTTTCCTGCCAACCTCGGCGTGAAGTAGCCGCCCCGGGCGTAACCCAGGCCATTGAGGCCGCTGTTTTCGAAGGCGGTAACGCGACCGATTATGATGACATGATCGCCCGCCTCGATGATGTCCTGCATCGAACACTCGAACCAGGCCGCCACATCTGAGAATATCGGGCAGCCGTCCCGGCCAAGCCGCCAATCGACCGTTGCAAACCGATCCTCCACGGGGCGGGCAAATGTATTCGAGACGTCTTTTTGCGTTTCGGACAAGACGTTGATGGCGAAACGCCCTGCCGAAGTCATCGAATCATAATTGCGCGAGCTCTTGGCAAGGCAAACGAGCAGCAGCGGCGGATCCAATGAGACAGAGGTAAAGGAATTGGCCGTAAAGCCGATTGGCTTGCCTGCCGCATCGCTCGCCGTCACCACCGTCACTCCGGTTGCAAATGCGCCGAACGCGTCTCGCAAGGCTCTCGGGTCGAAAACTTCCGCAGTCATCTCGGTTTCTCCCTGGAAGTCAGCCATTCGGACATCAACGCGTTGACGATCTCGGGGGCGGTTAGATTGACCATATGTCTGTGACCATCGACAATGCGTGCCCATCCCTTTGGCGTCACAGACGCCATCTGTTTGGCCATTTCCGGTGTCGAATTCGGATCTCCCGAGCCCGTTAGGAAGAGAGCCGGGCATTCGACGGACGGCCAGCAGTCTGCATAGATCTCATCGCCCCCCGCAAAGGCGGCATAGGCAATCGCGTATCCTTCCGGATCGACCATCTCCAACCATGTTCGTGTTAGCTCTCGAGCACGTTGGCTCTCCGGATCCTCGCCGAACCACCGCTCCAAAGGCCCTTCCGCGTCGACCCCGTTTTCACGGATAGCTTCAGCGCGCGCCAGGACTGCAGCTTTCGCCGCGGCGTCGCGGCGATAAACGCCGTTGAGGTAAGCGACACGAGTGATCCGGTCGGAAAAAGTTGCCACCGCGCCTCCGGAAATAAGTGCACCCATCGAATGTCCGGCGATACTCGCCCGTGCGATGCTCAGGTCTTCCAGGAAGCAGCCAAACCAAGCAACGTAGTCCCGCAACGTGCTGCCCGCTGGGATTTTTTCGCTTGCGCCATGCCCCGGCATGTCTAATGCGAAAACCCGGTGGGTTTTTGCGAAAGCCTCGATTTGGGGCGCCCAAGCCTCGAGGCGCATGCCGACGCCGTGAATGAGGATTAACGTCTCTCCATCGCCGGCTTCGAAGTAGGCGGTGCCGCGCGCAGTGGTCTTGCGCGGAAGGGAGGCGCCGCCCTCCCCGGATGTGTGTGATGTAACCGTTTGCATCGAGGTGTCCACCGCCGCTCAGACACCGGCCGGATTGGTGACATCTTGCCCAAGCTCCTTCAAATCCTCGTAACGGTCGCCGATCCGGTGATGAGGACGTCCGCCAGTCGAGGCGCCAAGAGCCACCACGATTTCATCGGCGGCTGGGGCATCGGGTACTGCGGTCTGGATTGTCAGGTAGTGCGAACGGCGCCCCTCGTCGTTCTTGTCCATCAGGGGGATCATGATGGGGGCATTGGCAGGGCCGCGCGTATTGCAGAAGGCCAGGTATGATTTGGCGCCAACCGCTTGGCGATAATGATTGCCGAAACGCAAGGTATGGATGAGCGCCGAGGCATGCTCGATTTCGCCATCGATCCCGACCACGGCGGCTTTCCCATAAGCTTCAACCGCCTCGGCGGAGCCAACGGCATCGATAATCATCCTAGTTAAAAGCTCGCCCAGTACCGGTGCCGCTCTGTGAATTTCCGGCCTCAGATCCTCGACGAAGCCGTGCCCAGCCCACGGATTTTTCAACACCGCCACCGCCGAAAACAGCTTTAACGGCTGAGGGGCGGCTTTCCCGCCCTCGATTAGGGTCGTTTCCATCTGGAGCAGCGTCTTGCGGATCTGAACGGGCATAGGACATCCTTCCTGTGAGCTATTTGGTCTTATGGTATGCCATCATATAACACAGTCAAGTGGCTCTTCAACGCAAAGCCCGAATTCCGGCCAAGTGCCCGATTTTGGTAGGAAAAAATTTGCGATTGAGGGCGAACGCAAACCGAGCGCGTTGATCGCGGTCGGTTTTTTGCAGCGGAATGCGGGGGATGCGCATCGTGCGCAAACCCGAGCACGTCAGCAGCGGCCACGTTAAGCGGCGATTCTGAGGCGTTCAGGGATGGTGTTCAGGCGGCGGCACAACCCGAAGGATGTTTCATCGAGCAATGACCGCCACATCATGCTGCACAAACGCTTTGGATTACCCAACGACTGCAATCAGAAGAAAGGAGGCGCCAGTTGGCTCATGGCCAACGAGCAGATCTGACAGCCAGTCTGAGGTGGGTAGAGTCAGCCTTCGTCGCCGATCGTAGTCGTAACCTCGTCAGTCGCCCGTCTGCTGCGCTGAGAGTACGGCCTCCGCGATGACGGAAGCTCTGGCGACATGATCAAGGGCAGCCGTGTAAGCCGCTTCGCCGTCGCCTTTTCGGATGGCCTCAACGATCCTTTCCATCTGTGCCGGTCCTTCGACGTCTCGATTTCTAGTCTTGATCGTCATGGAACGAAGATGGTTGATCCGGACGGTCAGCAGGCTGACGACGCCCCAGGCAACGTGGCGATCGACCTTGGTAAAAAGCGTCTGGTAGAATGCGGAAGTGTGATTGAGAACCGCGGGCATATCCTTAGCAGCATAGCTCTGGCGGATGCCTTCCAAGGACGCTTCAAGGGCTGCAACAACGGTCGAGTCGTTTCGCTCCGCACAAAGTCGGGCGGCCATCCCTTCGAGGGCGCCGCGAATTTCGTAGATCTGCTTCGCTTCATTCAGATCTAGACGCGCGACGATCGGCCCTTTGTTAGGCAAGTTCGCGACGAGGCCCTCGGATTCGAGGTGCCGCAGCACCTCACGGACGATTGTACGACTGACACCGAGTCGCGCACACAGATCGCGCTCGACAAGGCGATCACCCGGTCTGAAATAACCGTCGACAATAGCGTCCCGCACCTTGTCGAGCGCCAGTTCCCTCAATGTTTTTGTCGGACGCTCTACCCGAATGGCATTCCCTGCCAGTGCATCGTTCATCGGCTCACCTCGTTTAAATTCGCCCAACCAGGTATAAGTTCCGCACGAGAACGAATCCGCCCTGCCGTATTATGGCGTACCAGTATATAACCTGGATGCCCCGCTTAAGGCAACTGCCATGATCAGTTGCTCGCGATCACTATCGCGTCGATGTTTCCGATGCGTAGCAACGGGACTCGTGAAGTCCGAATTGCTGGGCCGTGGCCGCACCTATTTATGATGCTTGATATCACCTCATCGAGCCAGGCTCATGAAGTCAAAGTTCCCGCCGCGGGGCGTGCTCACCATCTCGAGGTGTCGCATTTGACCCTTCGATCACTCCATGATCGTGTCATCGCGTGAACCCTTCGAGCATACCAAAAATTTGAGAAAGCCGCCTACCGGCATATCCCGCAATGCAGTGCGGGACCGCGACCGTCGTGCAGGTCTCAATGGGCGTGAAGGTGCTGCCTCGTGCCGCGCGTACATTGAACAATCCATCGGCGGTTGCTACTCAGTGAAGCTGCTCGTTCGTTCGGAACCACGTTGTGTCGTCGGCTCACGACGTTGTTCGAGAGAGGATAGTCGAGAGCCTTGATCCTTTGGCGGGCGGTCGTACACCCAGCTTTGCCGAACGAGACGCAAAGCGCGTCCGTTTCCAGGCAACACCACGCTGTCCGGTCTGATTCCGTACCCGAGATCGCCGGTGGTCCATTCCCTCCCCTACCCTCGGAGCAAGGGCGCGTTTGTCGACGTCGAGTTGCGCGGCCGAACGGACCGTGGCCACACAGACTTGCTTCTAGCTTCTAAGGTAGCGTGTTCGTCCCTAAATAGCTGAAACATAGTCAAGTATCTCTTGATCGACTGACGCGAGCCAGTTGGCCTGACTCTTCGACGTTTACTCGTAGGCGCGCAAGCTGCCCTAGGTTCGACAGCGCGGAGATTAGCTCTTTCGCAAGCCGAGAGCGATTGACCCTGCCCGCAAGTTTATCCAATTTTCGCTCCAACCGTTTCGGGTTGCGCATTCGAAGCGGCGAGTTGCGGTGCGGAGCCCAGAAAGTGTGTGGGCCGTGGGGATACTAATGGGAGGCCCGCTGAAGCGATGAGTCTTCGATGCAGGCGATTGATCAATGGGACGCGTCAAAGTCATGCATCGGCATTATAGCAACGTGGTCTGGGTCGGTAATGGGTGCGTACAATGCTGAATCGTCAGATTTACCCTGCATAGATCCTACTACGGTCGGGGCGACCTCTGATACATTGCCACGGAACAGAGAAGCGTTTAACCACTGAACCGAGTGTAGCCTATAGTCCGTACCCGTCGCCACGCCGGGCTTTCTGACAGCGTAAAGAGCGGAATAATTGTCGACGTAATCCCTCGGAGACATAGTCTCGACATTTCTACCCGCAGAAATACGTGAGCCGTGGTCGCCATGAACGACTATCGTAGCGTCCTGAAATCTCTTATCGCTAAGAACCGCATTAAAGAACTTATCTAGTTGCTTGGCAAGACACAGCGTTTGAGCGAAGTAGAATCCATATTCTTTCACCCGCGCTTCATCTAGCTCTTGACCTGCCAACCCGCGGACTTCTGTAAGATATGACCTCTCAACCCAACGGTTCGTTGGTTTGCAATCTTTGTTGTAGACCGAGGGACTATGCGGAAATAGAAAATGAGCAAAAAAGGCGTTTCCACGACCTTTATCTAGAATCATGTTCTGGAACTGTCCGAGCCAGTAAGGGAAGGCTAGTTGGTCGTAAGACCGCGGGTGCCATTCTTGTAGTGCCGTTTCCTTCGTCTCCAGCAAGTTGGAGGCCACGAAGCCAACGGCTGCCATTGCAAGGCTTTGCCTGTTTCCCTCGATCAGCGCTTTAACATCCGCCAGCGAAGCGGAAGCGGGTGGAACGTCCCGGTATGGGCCGCCCTCGATCCGCTGCCGTTGAATAAATCTACTTCCGTCAAATGATGCGAAGGTGTGACAGTCGACTAGCGCTTCAGTTTTGCAGTAATCAAGATGAGCAGACTGGAAGACATTGACGGATAACCCTTGTCGATGCCACAGATTGAATAACGACAGTTCCTTGAACTTTGTTACCTCCCCCGGGTAGGCATAATGCGATCTATCGCCGGGAAAATTATAAGAATAGTCCATGTTCAAGGCGGCTGGTACTGAAACCTGAGTCAGAATGTGGCGACTGAAAGCCTTGGAATGGAGCCGGAACCCATGTTTCTGGAAAACCCGCGACAATGCGGCTTTGGCTTCTGCTCCATGGGGTAATCTTGTGTCAATCCCGGAAATGCCGATCATTTCATCAGTCACGATATAAATCACGGCCGGCGCGGATTCTTCGGCGCTCGCCTCAGTAATCAAGCCGCGATCAAGAACTGTAGAGCCCAGTAGGGCTACGGCAAATGCGGCCATCATACGGGGCACAGCGGCCATGAGCTTGAATAGGACCAGAATAAGTACAACCAGTCCAGCGAACGCCAACGCGGCGGCGCCCCCCATTCCTATGTGGTCTGCTAGTCTCCAGAAAACACCGTATGAAAGATCGCCAAAAAGGAAAAGGGTAACGGCGAGTGTGCCTGCTGTTACGACGTTGCCAACAGCTCCCCTTTTATAGCAAAAGGTTGCAATCATGCCCAGGGCGAGTCCAATTATGGCCACACAAGCGATGACGGCGTACCCTGCATCGCTTCTGGGGTCAATATACACTCCCTGAAACGCGTCAATGATCGGGCTAAGCAAGATTACCAGAGGTGATAGCAGTAAGACGATTCGCTTCATTTCTGCTTACTCCGACCTTTCGAACGTGTACAACGTTCGTTTGCTGCCGGGTATTAAGTGCTTGCTCACCACCCGGGCTTTCTGGCTGAGCGCGCTTGCAAAAGCTTCTTCGTTGTAGTCACTGAAGATGTCCTCTCGACCCGCCAACATGCGTCGCACAGTCTCGTCCTCCTTCGGAACGAATTCGATAATGCCCTTTGGTGCAACTTGGGTCACCCATGCGACAACCTCGGCAAGGGGAACGTTGTGAGCGATTGCCAAATGATGTTCGAAGGCTAGCGCCAGAACAGCATCTGCCGAAAACCTTGAGCTGAACCCTTGACGCTCCCGTTCGCCCCACCCTTGGCTCGGCGATGGATTACGTGCATCAAGGTAGAGTGGAAGAAAGTTCTTTGATGTCTGAACTGACCGGTCGAACGCGGCGTCGAGCGCGTGCGGGTCGAAATCAAAGCCGATCGCCTTCTGTGCACCATTCTCCAAAGCTACGTAGCTAAAGTCACCGGTATTACAGCCAAGGTCGATTATAGTTCGCGGCTTGTGTTGAGCGACAAACTCTGCGACGTACTGCCCTTTGTCGCTTCTCTGGGTAGCTGTGTACGTGTTGTTCGCAGCGTATCCTTGCCAAACCGATTGTTTTCCAACATCAACTTTCAGTCCGCTGATCCAGCTGTAAAGTTGGGCGAGCATGGCGCGGAAGGCATCCTTAGGAAGCCGTCTCGCACGAGAGTCTCCAAGATCTACCTTGGTCTGCGATGTCCTAGATGACTGCAGCTTTGCAGGCAAAATGATATGCATGAACAACTTGTGGGAAAACCAATGTCGGGTACTCAGCAGCTTTACGAAATCCGCACTCGGCACCCCTTCGAGGTTGCCGCGATACCAGCTGTGATGCGTGATGTCGAAAACGGATCGTAGTAACAGTGGAACGAGGAACTGCTCACAAAACTGCTTATGTCCATACCAAAGCTGTCCATCGCGGTACGGCTTTATAGACAGATGATCGATGAAAGTTGGTCGTGACCCTTCAAACTGAACGTTATAAGCGGTCGCATCCGACAGGCAAAAACCCTGATCAAGTAGATCAAGCTGCAGTTGAAGATGAAAAAGCGCCGCCGCCTTCAATCCAGCAAACGACCACTCGTATGGGTAGGTGATTTGCTCCAGGAGGGGATGCTGCAGAACTCGAGCAATATTCCCTTGAAAAAGCTGATGAAGGCTCGGCTCCGCGTCTGAGAAGTCGACGAGTCGCCCTTCATCCACGAGCTGTCGCATTACTCTCTCAGCACTGGCAAACTCGATTGCAGCAGCCGAATCCATTGTCCGCAGAATGCGATCCTGGAAGTGGAAGACTTGACCAGACGGATCTCTAAAGGAACCGGCGACGCGTCCGGGTCTCGGTGCGGCCGCCACCAACTTACTTTCCGCCATTCTTGCCATTGTTCTCCCGGCCTAAAAAAGATCTGACAGCCCATCTGATCTTATTCCAGTATCCGGAGACAGCTGCTCCGCCGATCGCCAACGCACCGATCAAGCCCTGAACGAGCATGCTGCCCGTGCCGGGGTCGAGATATGCATGAGCTGGCACAATAGAAAGGATGAGAAATCCCAGAACACTCATAATTATCGGCATCGATATCCCCTTCGCATGTTGGTTGTTATTCAAGTTTTAACGGTGGTCAATTTCCTGTGCCTTCAGTGGCTGGTCCTGCTTCTGTTGTGCCCCGAACGTACGCAGGGAAGCGTCGCGGCCTCATCACAGGATACTTTCGGCTGAGCGCATAGAGAGCTCGAACCATCTGGCAAGCGCGCGACCAAGGAGCCGAAGGTCAGCCCCTTGCCCGAGCTGGGCTTCCCATTACTTTTGCGCCCGCAGGGACGTCGCGCGTGACTACGCTTCCCGCGCCAACGACCGCATGATCGCCAATGGTCACGCCCGGGAGGATGATCGCGCCACCGCCAATCCATACGTGCTTGCCAATGAGGACAGGTCGCCCGAGCTGCAGCCCCGCCTGCCGCTGCTCGGGGTCATCCGGATGATCGGCGGTATAGATCTGCACAGCAGGCCCAATTGCGGTCCCATCGCCGATCGTCACCTTTGCCACGTCGAGGATGACGCAGTTGAAGTTCATATAGGCGTGGGCTCCGATACTGATGTTGAAGCCGTAATCGCAGTGAAAGGGCGGACGGATAACCGCTCCAGGCCCAACCTCGCCTAGCCGTTCGCGGAGGAACAAATGCCACTGCTCGGCGGAATCGCCCAAAGTACTATTGTAGCGCTTCAGCCAAGCCCCAGCGGCCAGCAGGTCGGCTTGGATTTCTGGATCCGCTGCGTTGTACATCTCGCCTGCGAGCATCTTCTCTTTTTGAGTGCGTGTCATCGTCTCCTCTCAGAACGTCTTTGATAGTTGATAGGGGGTTGCCCGATGTTGACTATTGCATCGCCTTGACTATGCCCGGAGTCTTTGGCGCACACGCCCGCACTAACTTGAATTCTTTCGCCTTGCCTTCTATCGAGCACACTTGATGATTAGTAAAATCGATTGTTTGGATCACCATCATCCGCGCGGTGGATGACACCAGCTTTTCTCCCGCCTTCGGCCGCCTCCATCAGCCCCATGATCTCGACAAGGAAGGAGTTGCGCGACCGCGTCACCCGAGCTGACCGAAATCGGCTCGCTCTCGCAGTTGACGACCGAGCGGTCCAGGTCGCTGGTGCCGATACCACGCAGCCGTCGACGGTATCCCTTCGCCAGCAGCGATCATCAGTCGCTCGCCGGGTTCGATCTCACCGACGGCGCGATATTCCGGCGAGCCGTCGGCATGCAGGACTGTCGCGCCACGCGACGATAGCCGTGCGAGGCCGCGGATCGTGCGCGGCCGCGCATCATATAGTCGAGCGTCCGGCCGATGAGCAGGAAGAACAGAAGGGTCACGGTCTCGTCGAACCAGGCATGCTCCCCATGGCCGATCGTCTCGACATGGCATAGGAGAGAGTGACGGTAAGTGCGATCGGCACGTCCATGTTCGTCCGCCCGTGGCGGAGCGCATTCCAGGCGGACTGATAGAAGAAGTGGCCGCGTAGATCAGCGTCGGCCCCGCGATCATGGCCGAGACCCAGTGGAAGAGATCGCGTGTGGCCGCGTCCGCACCCGACCAGACGGACACGGAAAGCAGCATGATGTTGGCAGCAGCAAAGCCCGACACCGCGACCGCACGGATCAACTGCTTCAGAACGGCATCCCCTTCCCCCTCACCGGGCGTGAAGATATGCGTCTCGTAGCCGCGCTCGCTGATCGCGCGCACCAGTTCTCCAGGGTCGCTGCGCTTTCCAGCGACCTCCTCTTTCCAGACGATCGAAACGCGGCGGGTGGAGAGATTGACGCGCGTCCGTTCGACTTCGGATCTTTCCCACAACGCCGTCTCGATGGTGGTGATGCAAGCACCGCAGTGAACGCCGGCACGCTGAGGTCCGTCTGGCGCAACCCGCCTCCAAGTGCCCGGCTCGTCAGCCGAAGTTCTTCGGAAGAAGGGAGCCACTGACCCGTCCGCGGCAGTGAACAACTTCACAGAGGGAAGTCGTTGCGCCGGCCACACCGCTCTCGTTCGGCCGCCTGGATCTCCTATCCGCTACTCGCCGCCGCCGAGCGAATGAACGAAGACCGCAAGCTCTTTCACCACCGGATCGCCGAGGCGCGGCAGCCATGCGGGCATGACGCCGTGCTTCGGCGTCTTCATCTGCGCGATCACCGCCTGC
>Ga0315914_1004856_pt1 | contig 19897 bp, 6 predicted proteins | sample MpolenodulesMG_FD_203920 | JGI IMG/M metagenome (GOLD analysis project Ga0315914, IMG submission 203920) | Medicago polymorpha root nodule microbial communities from Los Angeles, California, United States - elongated nodules | ecosystem: Host-associated > Plants > Roots > Nodule | place: USA... | reverse complement strand
GACCTTCAAAGCTTGTTAGTAGACTTTCAGAAAAAGAAAATGTTGATGGTCCTTATAGTTTGGTTTTGGAACCTAAAGGTTTGGCTTTATATTATAAGAGTAAAAATTCTCCTAGGCCAATTAAATATTGGTTTTCATCTTCTTGGTTTTCATTTGAAAAAGGCTCATTAGAAAATGTCACACTTAAATCTGATCCTGAATCTTTTGAGTATGGATTTGATTTTTTTGTTGCCAATTCTACCACTTCTGGTAGTAGTATCATTGGTAGGCCAGTGAATAATAGTACCTTAACATATCTTAGGCTTGGAATTGATGGTAATATTAAATTTCACACCTACTTCCTTGATGTGCGTAGTGGTGTTTGGAAAGTGACATACACTCTCTTTGATGAAGATGAAGATGAGGGTGAGTGTCAATTACCAGAGAGATGTGGAAAATTTGGGCTTTGTGAGGATAATCAATGTGTTGCTTGTCCATTGGAGAATGGAATATTTGGTTGGAGTAATAAATGTAGTCCTAAGCCTTTAGGAGGGGTATGCAAAGTAAGTGAGTTTCATTACTACAAAATTGAAGGAGTTGAGCATTACATGAGCAAATATACCACTGGTGATAGAGTAAGTGAAGCTACCTGTGGAGATAAATGTACCAAGGATTGCAAGTGTGTTGGGTATTTCTACCACAAGGATAACTCAAGGTGTTGGATTGCTTATGATCTTCAAACTCTTACTAGAGTTCAAAATACCACACATGTGGGTTTTATTAAGGTGCCTAATAAGTAATAAGATAAGCTTAGATTTTTCCTTGGGAAGGTATTGGTATTGTATTTTAATTGTATCAATTTAATTTAGTTATTTCCTACTAGTGGTTTTAGATTGCAATAAAGTTGTGGTTGTAATAAAGTTGTGGTTTATCTCTCTATTCTCCGTTTGGAGAAGGACATGTAATATGTGTACTATAAATTAAGAAGTGTGCAATGAAAGTGTTATTGTAATTGTCTTTGAATTGGTAAGCCAAGGATTAAAGTTATTTCTTTATAATTTGTTCCTAGTTTGACATTAACAAATATGGATTCCATTCAAATAATATTTCAGGGTTTAAACTTCATTAGTTATATGAGATTACAATGGTCATAAGTGAAAACTATGAGTAGAATATTGGGTTAAATAAGAAAATAGTCCCCCTAAATATACTCCTAAAATTTTCTTTAGGTTTTTGGTCCCTTTAAAATTTTTCATCTATGAAATTAGTCTATGCTCTATATTGATTATTATCCTAGAGTAGGGACTAATTTCATAGATGGAAAATTTTAAAGAGACAAAAAACCTAAAGAATATTTTAGGGGGACTAAAATCAAATGTTGGTATATTTATGAAGATTATATACTTATTCAACCCTAAAATATAATACAGCTTATGAAAGACGAAAAAATTATTCATGCTCTATCAGAAAAATTTCGAAGTCGAAGACGATTTCACAGATAAGAAAAACTTTAGCATATGTACAAAGATATTAGTACATTACAGCATATATAGATATTTTTTATAGGTTTAACTACACATTTAATTCTTTAATTAATTTTTAAGTTCCGTTTTGGTCTCCTAATTAATAGAACTTTCATTTTGGTCCCTTAATTGTATCTTCGTTTACCAATTTAATCTTACTCTGTTAATTTTAACTTAAAATGTCTAGGATGAGCAAATATTGTAGGTGGTCTAATGTAAACCTTAATTATTGATTTAATTTTAACCATTTAATCATTTTAAAACAAAACAAACCCTTAAATCATGCATGACCATTGAATCTATCAGTGAAGCACCAACACATAATTTTATGAAGAAGTTGAAGGTAGAAGATGAAGAAAATGAGTGGAAAATTATGTGTTGGTGTTTCACTGATAGATTCAATTAGGAGTGTTCAAAACCGAACCAACGCAATAGAAAAATCGCAAACCGAATCAACTCAAACCAAAACCGTAAAAAATCGCAATTGGTTCGGATGTAATCAGATCATTTTCTAACTCAACCGCATGGTTTGGTTTGGTTTGCGGTTTTTATTTTTACCAACCAAACCAAACCGCAACATAAGAAATTTTTTAATTAAACATATGTCACCTAAACTAATACTCATATAAATTCAATGAAAACTTTTATAAAATGACATATTTTTTGTCTTGTTAAGTTTCTTCTTTACTTTTTATTTCAAAAAAGTATTTATGTGCTACTTGAACTTTTAGAGAATGATAAAATCTTAATCTTTTGCATTTCTTACAAAACATGATTACTTTTTGTCCATGTTTTTAACTTGGTCTATGTTGTTGGAAACATTGTAAAATGAAAATTAAATTGTAATGTTTGATAAAATTTAAAACATTGCGGAAAATATGTTGTGTTTCAGTTTTTTAACTTAATATTAATGTTGGAAACAAAAAAATCATATCGTCTAAAAAAAAACATCCCTAACCGATCCAACCCAAACTGCATTAATTTGATTTGGTTTCGTTCGGATTTTATTTTTAAAGTCAAGCGAACCAAACCAAACCAGACCAAACCGCATGCAATTTTATCTTGCGGTTCAGATGATTTAAATCCTCAAAATCGAACCAAACCGCGCTGCGAACACCCCTAGATTCAATGGTATTGCATGATCTAAAGGTATGCTTTTTTTTAAAATTATCGAATGGTTAAAATTAAATCAATTATTAAGGTCTACGGTGGACCACTTACAATATTGATCCACCTTAGATATTTTATGTTAAAATAAACAAAGTGGGATTAAATGGACAAACAAAAATACAATTAAGAGACCAAAACAAAACTTTTATTAATTAGGTGACTAAAATGAAACTTAGAAATTAAGGCTTTTTTATACTATGCTCTATCCTCCCTAAATAAAATATTATGCTCTATCCAAAATTTATTGTGGCTTGATGGAGGATTTGTCTTTCTCAACGTGGTCTAAATGATTTTGTCCACTCTCTTATGAGTGCGGTGGGCCTACAAATACTACTTAAAACAATTTAACTACGCTATCAATCACAAGATTAATATTTCAGGGCCCTTTATGATATTATTCAGTCAACACTTAAAATAAAAAATTTAAGCATAATGCCTGCCTTTATAACGTACGGATTCGCCTTTCATAAAGGTTAACTCTAGTAGAGTCTCGTGTTTTCTCGTATTGTATTCAAATTACTTTTTTATTGACGGAGGATGAGTAACTCACTTCTTTGAGATAAAAGATTAAAAGAGTTTGAAAGTTTAGTGTTGGAATAAATAAGAATATACTAATATAACTAAGGTTTTGTAAATCGAGTATTAAAATATAAACTCTCTCGGGTTTATGTTTTTACGTATCAAAATCGTGTAAATTCGGACGTAAATTCGTTTTTTTGGTAAAATTGGAAAGTTGATCGAGTTTGACCGACTTAACACGGCTTAAAATTGATAAAATCGGGTAAAGTCGTTCGAGTTTGCGAATTTACCTTTTAAAAATAACAATTTTTTTTTTTTGTTTTAGGCCAGTTTTCATTTAAAATTCAATTCATTTTTAAATCCCAACCCAATATCACAGTGTTATGATCACGCGACGCTTCTTTATTTCTTCTAAAAAAACATACAACACAACATTGCTCTTCTCTTTTTCTTCATCAACGTTCTCCAAACTGAAACCCTAACCTTCTTCTCAAAACTGATTCCGACGACGGAGATTGTAACACATGAGATTTTGGATAGTTTTATTAACAACATTAGAAACTTGTGAACTTGCTTTTATGGATGGCTTAGAGACTTATGGAACTTATGATTTTGTGCGTTAATATTTGCATTTTGATGCTAAGTTGAGCGTAACGTTTTATAATGGTAGTTTGGTATAATTTGCCTTTGTAAGTAAGTCATATTTTACACTATTGACCTATTTACAATCTTATAATAGCTTATATATATATATATATATTAGGTAAAATATATAATAAATTTACAATATCATGCATATAATAAATTTTACATAATTTTAATTTTAGGTAAACTCGTACGAGTTCTCGAGTCGAGTTTACCTAGGCAAAATGAGTTGAGGTAAACTCTCGAGTTGCAAAACCTTGAATACAACAATTAATATACTTGGACCTAAGAAGATGGTTCGTTCGGTTGAGATCAGTTGCATAGAGGAATTGAGCTCATGTTGTCCGTCGTGGGCTGCCTTGAGTCCTTCTCCACTAGAGGGATGTGGTGTACATGCACGCGCTTTGACGTCCAAGTCAGTGAGGGGTAAGTAGGATTTTGGCTGCCAATGCCAAGCATGTGTATCTAGCTTTGGTGATACCTGACCCAATGCCAAACATGTGTATCTAGCTTTGGTGATATCTGACCTAATGCCAAACATGTTAATATATAGTACGGTAAGAATGGTGATACATGTTGGAACGTTGGTGTGAAGTTGGAAGAAAATTGGAAGATTAAACAACAATTAATAAGACTTTATTTCAGCTAGTGTGATGTGAATTGAAAAAATAGAGTGGGGGTTCCACATAAAATAAAACACACACACATTAACAGTGGTTAAATAACAATATTTAATTTTAAATACTTGATAATGATAAAAATAATAGTATTTATTATTTTTACTAGCGAGTGCCCGTCTTTCCGCTTATCGTTTGAAAATTATGATATATTTTTTTTTTAATGAAATTTTGGTTTTGATTAAAACTAAAAAAAATATAAATGTTTGTTGCTTTCAAGTTATAAAAAATCAAACTAATCATGATTTTCTATTTCAACGACACCGACAATAATACAATATAACAAAAAAAATATAATCTAAATTCTTTTATTAATGACACCAACAACAATTTTATTATAGAAAAAGTTATTTAAGGGTATAATTGGAATAATGAAAATGTAAGTATAAATATACTCATCTAGTTTGTTACACTTTTTAAATAATAAAGAAAAAAAAACAAAAAATATATATTGCGAATGAGGTTCTTATAGAAAAAGTGATATCTGGGACTCAGTCAGTGCTTGTCAAAGATCGACAAATTCTGGATGGGGTTCTTATTGCGAATGAGGTGGTGGATGAAGCTCGAAAAATGAAAAAGGAGCTTCTACTTTTTAAAGTGGATTTTGAGAAGGCCTATGATTCCGTCGACTGAAATTATTTGGATGAGGTGATGAGAAAGATGGCTTTTCCAGTTTTATGGCAAAATTGGATAAAAGAATGTGTCTTTACAGCTACGACATCAGTCTTGGTAAATGGCAGTCCCACAGACGAGTTCCATTTGGAGCGGGGTCTTCGACAAGGTGATCTTCTTTCTCCTTTTTTATTCCTTCTGGCTGCCGAGGGTCTGAATGTTATGATGTCTGAGATGGTGAATGTTCATATGTTTGAGGGGTATATTGTGGGGGCGCATAACCCTTTGGTGGTTTCTCACCTTCAGTTTGCTGATGATACTCTTTTGTTGGGCGTTAAAAGTTAGGCTAATGTCAGAGCTTTGTGTGCTGTGCTTTTGCTGTTTGAGGCTATGTCTGGCCTAAAGGTTAATTTTAATAAAAGTATGTTGGTTGGTGTAAATATCTCTTACTCCTGGTTGGTTGGGGTAGCAACTATTTTCAGCTGTAAAGTGGGGAAGGTGCCATTCATGTACTTGGGTCTCTCTATTGGGGGTGATCCTCGTAGGTTAGGGTTCTGGGACTCTGTGTTGCATACCATTAAGTCTAGATTGTCGTCATGGAAAAGTCGTTTCCTATCTTATGGGGGCCGTCTGATTCTTAAATCCGTTCTGACCTCTCTGCCTGTCTACGCCCTTTCCTTCTTCAAAGCTCTGTCAGGTATAATCTCTTCCATTGAATCTTTATTTAATTTTTTTTTTTGGATGGGGGAGTGAGGTTCTTAGTAAAATTCATTGGATTGGTTGGCAAACTATTTGCCTTCGTAAGGAGGATGGAGGTCCGGGGGTTAGGCAGTTGCGGGAGTTTAATTTATCCCTTTTAGGTAAATGGTGTTGGCGGTTGTTGGTTGGTAGAGGAGGTTTTTGGTATAGGGTGTTGGCTGCTAGGTATGGTGAGGAAGCAAGGAGGTTGGAGGTTGGGGGCCGGAGTGTTTCTTGTTGGTGGCGGGAGGTGGCAAAGATTAGAGATGAGGTAGGTGAGGAGGGAGAGGGCTGGTTTGCTGGGATGGTGTCGAGGAAGGTGGGTGACGGGGAGACCACTTTCTTTTGGCTGGATCGATGGGTTGGAGATGTTCCTCTTTGTCGGCGCTTTAGCCGTTTGTTCAATTTAGCGGAGAATAAGTTGGCGTCTGTTGCCTCTATGTGCTCGCTAGGTTGGGAGGTTGGGGGTGGAGCGTGGCAGTGGAGGAGAAGGTTGTGGGCGTGGGAGGAGGAGATGTTAGTGGAGTATAGGACTTTTCTATCTAATGTCTTTTTGCAGCCTACTATTTCAGTTACTTGACAGTGGCAGCCTGACCTTGTAGGGGGCTATTCAGTGCGTTCAGGTTATGAAATCCTTACTTCTCAGGATCATCATGTGATGGATGCTGCTCAGAATCTTATTTGGCATCCTCAGGTTCCGCTGAAGGTGTCGATTTTAGCTTGGCGTTTGCTTCGAAACAGGTTGCTGACAAAAATCAACCGTCTCAATCGGGGCATTATTAATGTTGCAGACATCTTTTGTGTGATAGGGCGTGGTCATGTTGAATCTTCCGACCACCTGTTTTTACGTTGTAATTTTTTGGTGCTATCTGGTATCAGGTGCGGTTTTGGCTTGGATTTTCAGGAGTAGACCATCATAATATTGGAGATCATTTTCTTTATTTCACGTATTATTTAGGTGGTATGAAGACTAGGCGCTCCTTCCTTCAGCTCATTTGCCTTCTCTGTGTTTGGCCTATCTAGAAAGAGCGGAATAATAGAACTTTTAATAATATTATCACTCCTATAGAGGAGCTAGTGGAAAAGGTTAAGTTTCACTCGTATTGGTAGATGCGTGCTAATAATGTCGCTTTTGTATATGGTTGTCAGCAGTGGTGGTGGAACCCGTTACTTTGTTTGGGTATCGACTAATGCCTGCTTTTGTGCTTTGACAGATTGTTTGTTTCTTGAGCTCTTCTTTGGCACACCTTGTGCTAAAGAGGCGTTGTGTTTCATGTGAATATATATCATTATAGCTTATTCAAAATAATATATATTCATATCGTGTTAGTTACATTTGTTTTAATATTTAAATTTATTCTTATCTATTTGTTACATGTGTTATTTATATTCGAAATTGAGGGTATTTTTGGAAAGAAAAATTCTGCCCAAAAATGCTGAAAGGGGTAGTTTTCTTTATATATAGTATAGATATAGATTTATTGTGCTATCGTTTGAAAATTATGATCGGTGTTTTTTTATGAAATTTTGATATTGATTAAAACTAAAAAAAATATAAATGTATGTTGCTTTCAAGTTTTAAAAAAAAAAAGTAACCATGATTTTCTATTTCATCGACATCGACAATAATATTATATAACAAAAAAATATAATCTAAATTCTTTTTTTAATGACACCAACAACAATTTTATTATAGAAAAAGTTGTTTAAGGGTATAATTGGAATGATGAAAAAGTAAGTATAAATTACTTATCTAGTTTGTTACACTTTTTAAATGATAAAGGAAAAAAAACAAAAAATTTATATTTATATCGTGTTTGTTACATTTGTTTTAATATTTAAATTTATTTTATCAATTTGTTACATGTGTTATTTTTATTGACAATTGAGGGTATTTTGGAGAGAAAAATCCAACCCAATAGGCTGAAAGGAGTTGTTTTCTTTATATATAACTAGCGAAAAGACGGGCACTCACGTGCCCGGTTTTCCGCTTTTTTATTGCATTAACGTTTGAAAATAATGAACGGTGTTTTTTTTAATAAAATTTGGATTTTGATGAAAACTAAAAAAATATAAATGTTTGTTGCTTTCAAGTTATAAAAAATCAAACCAACCATGATTATATATTTTAACGACACCGACAATAATAGATTATAACAAAAAAATATAATCTAGATTCTTTTTTTAATGACACCAATAACAATTTTATTATAAAAAAAGTTGTTTAAGGGTATAATTGGAATGATGAAAAAGTAAGTATAAATATACTCATCTAGTTTGTTACACTTTTTAAATGATAAAGGAAAAAAAACAAAAAAATATATAGTCATATCAAGTTTGTTACATTGGTTTTAATATTTAAATTTATTCTTTCCTATTTGTTACATGTGTTATTTATATTGAAAATTAAGGGTATTTTTGAAAAGAAAAATCCAACCCATAAGTGCTGAGAGGGGTAGTTTTCTAGGTGATGTTGGTTGTGATAACAATAACGATTCAACTGAGTTTCCTATCTTTCCTTCATTTATATATATCCAATGAGTTTGTTTCCTTCACTCTTGTAGGTTTGTTTCTTTTTGATCTTATCAATAAAAGTTGTTGAACTGATTAATTGTTAAGTTTTCTTTTGATCTTATCCACTAGAGTAACAAATCCCGCACTTTAAACCAAACAAGTTACAAAATCCAGTCAGTTCAAAAATCACACCAAATAGTTTTATTGAGTTGTCGAGAACTCTTTCTCTCTTCTCCGTCCAACTTGTGTTAATGAGCTATTCTTCTCTTCATCTCCTTTTTTTGTCCCTTCACAATTAAGAGTGTTCTTAAGACCTTAGTCCCTATTATGTGACACCCTAAACCCCAAAATAAATACTAATATTATTTATAAAAAAATAAAATAAAGAGTTTATCTGAAACTTTTCTTGAAACTAAAAATTATTGGCTTAAATGTATTTTTGACCTCCTAAGTTTTAAAGTGTAGCGATTTTGGCCCTCTTTTAAAAAAAATTGCCAAAGTCCCCCCCCCCAATGATTAGCCTCTTTTGCAAAACACCAATTTTAATTTGGTCAATTAAAAAATTGCCAACGGTTTATTTTTGAATTTAAAATAAATGTAAATGTCACCAATGTATTTCTAGAATTAAAAAAATAATATAAAAAGCCCTTATCACATGGTATTCAAAAAACTCATAACAATCAAACCTATCTTCAAGCACCAGCCCAGAAAATCATCTATCCTTCTATTTTTTTATTGAACGCTTCAAGTTTATTCCCTTCCATCGATCTAACTTCAAAACCCAGAGACCTTTTTTTTCATTTATTTTTTATTTCAAAAAAAACACATGTGGCGTGACACGTATGATTGACCAGGTCAAAATTGGAGATTTGTAAAAGGGGTTAAACATAAGGGGTGTCTTTGGCCATTTTTTTAAAAGGGGCCAAAATCGATACACTTTGAAACGTAAGGGATCAAAAGTGTGTTTAAGCTAAAATTATTTCACAAGGTTTAGGATACCATATTGACTCGTAACATGATGACAAGGTTGTGAGGTATGTCAGATGTTGTTGCGGCAAAGGCATGGAAGAATGTATATGGTGCTCATATTACCTATATCACATTGAAGCGACTTTATGAGGAGCATCTGACTGTAGCTAGACAGCTGGCGGTGCCACAGTCGAGGGAGGAGTTGCAGGAGAGGAATATGAGGAGGTAGTGTTGTGTTAGGAGTTTTCTCCTATATTTTGTCGGGATTTTGTTGTTCGCTAACAAGACGAACAAACACATCGAGGTGATATATCTTGAGTGTGTGATGGACCTGAATACTGTGAATAAGTGGTCGTGGGGAGGGATGACACTGACCTACCTCTATCATTATCTGGATGATTACGTCCGACCTTGTGACAAGAAGGTGACTAGTTGTGTGACCTTTCTGATGGTAATAAATTTAATTATGTTCGTCTATTTAGTTTAGGATATAATTAGATTATTTTTTTATATGTCGTCTATTTAATTTAAAAAAATAGATTTTTTTTTTGTATATTCGTCTAGTTAATTTAGGATTTATTTAGATTATATTTTCTATGTTCGTCTATTCAATTTAGGATTTAAATAGATTATTTTGTATATGTTCATCTATTTAATTTACAATTTTTTTAGATTATTTTTTTTTTGTTCGGCTATTTTATTTAGGATTTAATTTGATTATTATGTAGTTTTATTTTCTCGCAGGGATGGATTTTTGAGCATTTTCCAGGTCCTTACCCAAGTAAGAAGAGTAAGACTTGGAAACCACATATGCTACGTACCGGGAGATGGCTCCCTACCAAGGAGCATTATGATGTGTAGCATTACCGCTTTGCCTTCGATCGGTTGGAGGTTGATGATGTCAGGTGGTGTACCTATGACGACCGGAGGGAGGCCCTTCCATTCCAAGAGATCTATGCTTACTATGGATGGGTGCTATACAGAAAGCAGAGGGTGTACCGTCACTTGCTTAAGCGGGTGAAGATGCAGTACGGGTATGACAAGGACATCCCCAGTCACCCGTCATCAGTGGTGCCTATTCCTATAGATCTGGTAGTACATGCTTTCTTTTACTATCGTGTCTATTGCATTTGTGAGGATCAGTGGGGACCGAGGGCCAATAGACCAAGACAACATGTCCCTGGCAATATGGCTTGGTATGTCAGGATGTCTCACCCAAAGATTTTGCCACCTGATGATGGATTTCCTCCCAGGCCAACGATTCAGGAGGAGCTTATAGAGCAGGGGCATGATAAAGAGATACCCGACACATTGGAGCTTATCAGGGATTGTGTTAGGATGAAAAATGGGGCGTTGGCCAGTAGGGACGAGTTGAGCATAGAGGATCTACTGCAGGTCTTGAGCCAGATTAATTGTACTGGTTGGCCAACCCTGACTTACTTTATTGCCAGGTAGCGCAGGCAGATGTGGCAGAGGCAACGTTGATATTTATTTCCCTTTATGCACAATTTGACTATGTTGATGTACCCTTACGACATATTAACACCTATTTTAATTATATGATATTTTCGTATTTATATAATTTATTGTGTGTTAAATTTATCATGTTAAAATTCTTTTTTGGTTTTAAAATTTATCGTATGTTTTTAACAATAAAAAACATTCAAAACCATTTTCAATTGCTAGAATGCCATTGCCTCTATCGCTCTTGAGGACACATAGGTAGTTTACTACCATTGGGGCCAACAATAGTGTACTACCACCGATTGTTTTTCCCGCTGCAGTAAACTACTGTTGTGAATCTTGTAAAAATTCAAGTCAGCAACAACATTTTCAAACATTCTCTCATCAATTACCACTCTCTCAAAATCTCTACCAAAATCACCCAATCTCAAAATCATCAAATTTTCTTCAATAAATTTACAAGTAAGTAATTATAGTGCTATTAACATACATTTTAGTCGGTATAGTTTTTTTTTTATATATATAATTTAGTTTTAGGGGTATACATTTTAGTCGGTATACATTTTGCTTGTTTATGTTGTAGTTTTTAGTTTTAAGGTTTATGTATAATTTGCACTCCAAATGTTTGATGAAATGTTTAAATGAATTTTTCATTGATTGTTTTTAATTTCTTATGGTGTAGATCTAAAACAATGGACAATTTGTTCAATGCTCAAGCATGCTTCAACTTTGGAAACCCTAATTTATTCAAGGTTCGGGACGATGCCACGTTAAAGATCTGAAAGATCAACTGAATCAAATCAACCAAGGACTCAACTCCGGAGACACAAGAAAGGTAGAAGACGTTCAATATGGACGGCCAGGGATATTCCTGTCCAACAAGATAATGCTCACAAACAACGACTGCGAGGAGCATGTTCTCCGTATTTCGTCAGCACAGGACGTTCCTGAGGATTGAGATGGATGCTACGTTGCTGAGATCTTCTAAAGATATTCTCAAGAGTTTGGCGCTGCCACAAGATTATGTTTAGGTAGCACCATTATTATGTAGTGTCTTTGTTTTGTTGGAATTTAAGTTTAATTCATGGAAGTTTGTTGAGAATGTTGACATTGAAGTGTCTTATACCTAGCGTAAAGGTTTTCAAGTCTCTTTGAAAACTCTCAAGAATGAAGAGAACACAACATGTATATTATGTTGAATCAACTATATAGGTTTTCACATCGAATTTCTTCTTATATGATGAGTGTCACTAAAGGAATGCATTTCTAAGATGTTGTTTTGTGCTTGATCATGCTCCTCTGTCAATTGAAACTTGTCAGATGGCAGGGCAGTAGGATTAAGTTCAAAAGAATGTATTGGAATGCATTCCTTTTTGTCATGACTCATCTTATATGAGGCAATTCGATGTGAGAACTTATATAGTTAATTCGGTAGAATACATGTGTTAAGTTCTCTTCATTCTTTTGAGTTTTCAAAGAGACTTGTAAATTTTTACACTAAGTATAAGACACTTCAATGCCAATATTTTTCGCAAATTTTTAAAAATTTAATTTAAATCCAACATTATGATGATACCACATATTTAAGAAGAATGTAATGTAATTTAACAATTTGTTTAATTGTTTTCGAATTGATTTTGTGTACTTGTGTATGAATTGAATTGATATTTTTAAGACATACCATTAAGCACATGACTGTTTTTAAGACATGAATTGCATTGATCTTTTTATGAACATGAATGTTTTTTAAAAAAATTGACAATGATTGAATGTGGTAAATGAGGTTGATTGAAAAAAACAATTTTCAACAAACAAACAACAGTGTTATAAAATACACCAAAAGTTTGTCAAAAATGCAAAAATTTGAAGAAAGCCAAAACGCAGTGGTAGTTAATTGTTGCCGGTTTATTCAACGGTATTTAACTACTGTTGAGGATAGTTAAGTAATTTTCATGTGTGTTTATGAATGATTTGATATGAGAAAAACAAAAAAAAATTGACGAATTGTTTTGGGAAAAGTTATTAACAATACATTATATTATTTGCCACAGAGAAAATAAATGTGATGATTCTAATATTTTTAAAATTGTATATAGTTATTAATCTTCTACCTTTGGATGAAATCTAGTAGTAGTAAAACTTTTTCTTAAGATATACCAATAGCTTACACTATACTTAATTGGTAGTAACAGTACTATTATTACAAGCCGACGCGTACTGAAGCTCCATATCTCTGTGTGTACCGAATTCATCTCATATTGCGTATTGCAAACCCGTATCTGTACCATATACCAAAGCGAATTATGTATTATATGACTATGGTTTGGTTCAATAATTGTTGTGTTGTCCGGTTACCGGTCGACTGGGAGATGATTCTATTGTAGCGGCTGGTTTTCTGTTTTTTCTTTAAGCTGTTTTCTGTATCTTAGTTGTGGACACAGTTTTGGTGCTGTTGTGCCGTTTGGGTCTGTTGGGGAGTGGCTAGCAGTTGTAATTGGGTGGGTTTTTTTTTTCTTCTTCTGCTCTGTACCCGTATGCCTTGCGCTGGGGTTGTTGTTTTGTGTTTTCTTTAGCACCAGAATCTCCTCTTGAGATGCTTGGGAGCTTTAAAACAAAAATATACATATTTTGTCCAAAAAAAACATATTTTGTCAGAAGAATCAAGCAAGTGATAAAATATCATTTCATGATTGTCGCGGACAGCCTAGAACACATCAACTACAGTTGGCATTCTTCTCATTAATACTATACTATCAGCTCGGTCTTTAAATACAATACTTTAGTTTTTGAGAGGATATTTTTAGAATTGTTTTTAATAATGAGAGGATATTTAAATACTTTAGTCTTTTTTTATTTTTAATCATTTGAATTGTTCAACCTTTTTTAATAGTTATTGTAAAAGTCCTCATGAGCTTGACTCAGTTGATAAGGACAATACATCTATAATATATTAGGGTTCAAATCCCGAAAACCCAAAAAAGAATAGTTATTGTAAAAACATTTGTTTTTTAATACCAGTATTCTATTAACATTTTCAATCGCAATAATTATTACTTTTCCAAAATATTTTAAACTTATTTTACTCTAATCAATGCATAAACAATGAGGTCCTCGTGAGCTTATCTCAGTTGGTAGAGACAATGCATAATATATGTAGATCTGGGGTTCAAACCGCGGCCACCACAAAAAAAATATGTAAACAATGAGTATTAAAGAAAAAAAATATTGATAATAATTCTAAAAATAAATTTGAAATGAGTAACATTACTTATTAATAATTTTAATAAGAAAATGCTAATGAGGGTACCCTTTAAGGATTTTAGGTAGTAAATTTTTATGTCTTTGTGAGTTTAGCTCATTTGGAAGGAAAAAATGTATAATATATGCAAGGTCCGGGGTTGAAACCCCGGATGTCACCACAAGAAAAAAAATAGTAAATTTTTATGAAACTTGTACATTTAATACATATGAAATTGAAGTATCAAGTTTTTTCAATTGAGAATCCTTAGAAGGTGTCAACACTTGTTAGCAAAACTAATTTTAATATTACTATAATATTTTTATTTTTCATGATTTAATTAAAAATATCTTATGTTTTCCATTAAAAAAAAAAACTTATACTTTGAAACATAACTAGTATGCTCATGTTATCTGGGAGGCATACTTGCTTGGGTACAAGCCCAAATGAATATATTTGGACACGCTCACAACCAAAAAATAAAGAATAAAATTGAATAATATCAATTGATCTGATTAAATACTTTTTCTTATCTCGGTTAGCTTAACTCAGTTGGGAGGGATATTGCAAATTATATGCAGGGGTTGGCGTTCCCAGACACTCCACTTCTCCATAATTTAATTGTGTGAGCTCTAGTCATTAAACTACTTGGTAAAAAAATAATAATAATTTTCTTAAATTTTTTCATTTCATACGAGGGTGCCTAAACAATAGTTATTTGTGATTGTGCCTATAAGACCTAGATCGAAATCCATTAATTTCTATATTGTACTTGAGTCGACACCTTTGACCAAAAGATGCCTCAAAACTCAAAAGTACCTTCTAATTTCTCACATTGAATACTATAAATAGAAGATACCTAACATATAGCAAAACAAATCCATCAATCAAAATCCACACAACAATGTCTATTTTTCTTAACCCTAAACTCTCATTTCTCACTTTATTGTTCTTTTCATCTGCCATCGTAATTGCTCATGCAATTGTTCCACAAAATGAAACCTTTAAATTTGTAAATTCAGGTGACCTTGGAGACTTCATTGTAGAATATGGAGGTGATTACAGAATGATAAGCATATTCAATGCTCCATTCCAAGTTGGTTTCTACAACACTACTCCAAATGCCTTCACTTTAGCTCTTAGAATCGGACTTCAACGATCGGAGCAGCTTTTCCGGTGGGTATGGGAAGCAAATAGAGGCAACCCAGTTGGTGAAAATGGTACATTTTCATTAGGTGTTGATGGAAATCTTGTGTTGGCTAATGCTGATGGACGAATTGTTTGGGAAACAAACACTTCCAATAAAGGTGTTGTTGCCTTTAGGTTACTCTCAAATGGTAACATGGTTTTAATTGATACTAAAGGTAAATTTGTTTGGCAAAGTTTTGATCATCCAACAGATACCCTTTTGGTTGATCAATATTTAAAACCTAATGGACCTTCAAAGCTTGTTAGTAGACTTTCAGAAAAAGAAAATGTTGATGGTCCTTATAGTTTGGTTTTGGAACCTAAAGGTTTGGCTTTATATTATAAGAGTAAAAATTCTCCTAGGCCAAGTAAATATTGGTTTTCTTCTTCTTGGTTTTCATTTGAAAAAGGCTCATTAGAAAATGTCACACTTAAATCGGATCCTGAATCTTTTGAGTATGGATTTGATTTTTTTGTTGCCAATTCTACCACTTTTGGCAATAGTATCATTGGTAGGCCAGAGAATAATAGTACCTTAACATATCTTAGGCTTGGAATTGATGGTAACATTCAATTTCACACCTACTTCCTAGATGTGCGTAGTGGTGTTTGGAAAGTGACATTCACTCTCTTTGATGAAGATGAAGATTTAGATGAGAGTGAGTGTCAATTGCCAGAGAGATGTGGGAACTTTGGGCTTTGTGAGAATAATCAATGTGTTGCTTGTCCATTGGAGAATGGAATATTTGGTTGGAGTAATAAGTGTAGTCCTAAGCCTTTAGAAGGAGTATGCAAAGCAAGTGAATTCCATTACTACAAACTTGAAGGAGTTGAGCATTACATGAGCAAATACACTACTGGTGATAGAGTAAGTGAAGATACTTGTGCAAATAAATGTACCAAGGATTGTAAGTGTGTTGGATATTTCTACCACAAGGATAACTCTTGGTGTTGGATAGCTTATGATCTTCAAACTCTTACTAGAGTTGAAAATACCACACATGTGGGTTTTATTAAGGTGCCTAATTAGTAACAAGATAAGTTAAATTTCTCCTTAGGAAGACCTTGGTATTGTATTTTAATTTAATTGTATCAATTTAATTTAGTGATTTCCTACTAGTGGTTTTAGATTGCAATAAAGTTTGGTTTATCTCTCTAATCTCCACTTGGAGAAAGACATGTAATATGTGTACTATAAATTAAGAAGTGTGCAATGAAAGTGTTATTGTAATTGTCTTAATATAATTCATATTCTCCTTTTATTTCCATTTAAAATCATTTGAATTGTTAAGCCAAGGATTAAAGTTATTGCTTTATAATGTATTCCTAGTTTGACATTAACAAATGGATTCCATTCAAATATATTTCAGGGTTTTAACTTCATTTATTATGAGATTACAATGGTCGTAAGGGAAAACTATGAATAGAATATAATATAGCTTATGAAAGACGGGAAAAATATTCATGCTCTATCAGAAAAATATCGAAGTTTAAGAAGATTTTACAGATAAGAAAAAACTGTAGTATCAGATTTGTGCAAAGACATTACAGCACATATATATATATAGATAGATATTTTTTATAGGGTTTTGCTAGAAGCCACCCATGAAGGTGTCTTTTAGCAACCCACACTTTAAGGTGTGATTTTAACTTTTTAGTTATAACTTTGCTAAAAGACACCTTCATAAAAATTAATTGGTGTCTTTTAGGAAATGCTCATAGAATAACTTGCTAAAAAATACCTTCATAAACATATCTTCCATCAAAACCCTTTTTTATATTATGCTCTATCCAAAATCAATTGTGACTTGAACTTGATGGAGGATTTGTCCTTCTCAACGTGGTCCAAATGATTTTGTCCTTCTGTGCACTCTCTTATGAGTGTGGTGGGCCTACAGATTCTGCTTAAATTAATTTAATGATGTAGTAAGATATAGCCCAGCAAACGTTAAATCTAGATTGAAAAGAACAAGTTTGTAAACGTCAAACTTGTGAAAATAGGGTTTTGGAATTCACCAGAAATTGAAAAAACACTCTCTAAAATATTATTGATTGAATAAAAGTTATGCTCTTATGTTACATATGTTAAGTTTAAATAGGGAAATAAGAAATCTTAATGGGCCAAAAATAACAAACTAAAACAAAAATAGAAAATTACTAAAATTTGGCTAAAATAAAAATACTAATAAAATTACTAAGGAAACCCTCCTACATCATTTAACTACACTATTAAAAATACATTCAGAGTGTGATAATCAATATCTATTCATCACAAGATTAATATTTCAGGGCCCTTTATGATATTATTTAAAAGGTATGGATTCGCCTTTCATAAAGGCTAACCCTAGTGGAGTCTTGTATTTTTTTTTTATATTGTATTCAAATTACTTTGTTAATGATGGAGGATGAGTAGCTCACTTATTTGTGTTAAAAGATTAAAAGAGTTTAAAGGTTTAGGTTCGAGCAAGTGAGAATATACTAACATAACAACTAATATACTTGATCATGTTGGACCTGAGAAGATGGTTCGTTGGGATGAGATATGATCTGTTGAGGAATTGAGCTCTCGTCATCCGTTGTGGGCCCTCTTGAGTCCTTCTCCACCAGAGGGGTGTAGTGTACTTGCACGCGCTCCTACGCTCAAATCAATGAGGGGTTCAAGAGATTATAGAGTGTGGCTTAAAATAAGGTAAGAATGGTGATACCTGATCCAATGTCAAGCATGTGTATATATAATGGATAAGTAGGGTTTTGGTTGTCAAGCCTTCACCTGGAACAGTTGTCCCTGAGAGACAAGTGTGACCATTTGGGTGGTCCTTTGACATTGGATCCGGACTGAATGGTCAAGATATGTTGGCCTCGACACTAATCTAGTGGTCTTGGCCCAGTCTGAAACAATGTTAATATTTGTCATTAAAAGAAAACTTCTTGTTATTGATCTTTGTTTTAGTACCACGACGGATACCCTCTATCCAAGTAATTTGACTCGAGTGGTTGAAAAATTTCATTAAAGAACGAATTGTTCATGAGATCCTAAGTTTGATTTTTAGATAGAATAATTATTTGTCAGGCTTTACTTATATTCCAGTTGAGGATGATATTACCAAGATACATTTCCCTTATGAACCAAAGGTTAACAAAAATAAAATAAAATGGACAACCCTCTATTTTGGGGGTAAAACAACGTTTTCAAGTTTCATTGTAAAAGAGTTATTTCTTCCCTTTATCTTTGTTTTTGTGTGCTTAATATTACAATAGGTGAAAATCCTACTAATGATGATGACACATTCTGATAAGTGTCGAAGGTGTGGGAATATGTTAGTAATAGGCTACACTAATAGTACAATGACTATATAGATATTCTCTGAATTTTCGTTTTGTAGTCTATAATGAATTCTATAAGGTGGCATATTAGTACATGAAATCGTATTAAAAAATTCTAGAAAGTGATAAAAGTTACGTTATGTGGGGCAAGGTTGAAATTTAGATGGTTTGTGTATAGAAACTAGTTACAGGGGTATAGTAACAAGATAGTCGTTGTCTGAATTTTATAATCTGAAGTGAATAAGTGGCCATTTTTTTTTGGTCAGATTTGTGGATTTCTATTAATTGCAGGAGTGGAACACATCAGAAATCAAAAAGAGGCGATGAATGCTTATGTTATGCAAGAGCGGATGGAAAGGAATGAAGCAGAGGGGTAGTTCCCAAACGTGGTGGTAGGGGCACAGGCAAGGTTAGGACGCGTCGTGCTGATGTCAAGGGAACATATCAGGTGCACGATCTTGAGCCACAGTACGAGCCCAATAGGGAGAGGGAAGAGCAGGTGGAAGAGCTGAGCTGGTTGATTTGGAGGTAGAGCCAAAGCTGTTAAATGACTATACTGGTGACCCACATGACTTGTCTGTGCTGACCATGTATCATGTTCATGTGGCCAAGAGATCGTCTGATGGAGTGATAAGGCACTACACCTTTTATTTAATGTAAATTGAATTCTTATGTTGTTTTAAGTAATGCATACTGTTGTTAACTTTTTGCATGTATTATTCTGATTTTTGTGAAGCTGATGTTAATTTTTTATTTTTGCAATGGCGTGGTAATTGAAAGTGCATAAACAATCGGAAAAGATGAGGGCTTTACATGATGATGAAAACAAGGCTCATAGGAAAGCACGGTTCAATGATTCCCTAAGAGCCATCGGTAGGGGTGGGAATAGCTCAAGCAGCCTGACATGGGCCTATGATCTGGCCTATTTAAGGCCCAGCCCGACCTATCCTTTTTAATAAAAGATCTATGCTTAAGCTTTTTAAAAGCATATTTACTTAAAGAACATTGCTTTATCAGCCCCCTCAAATTCTTTTATGCCCCCTGAATTTCCTATTTTTCCCTCATTTAGAGAATCCGGTATATAACTACCGAACTCGTTAGTGACTTAACTACAGGACGCAAATTTGTGTAGTAACCACCACAATGCTATTTTATGGCCATAACTTTCATTCTATTTTATGTAATTTTGTCTTTGTACGATTCACATATCTTTAATTTTATTTCTATTGCTAATTAATGTTTAGCAAATGAATTGCTTTCAGAAAATAATTAACAGTAAAAACAAAGTCTTGTTCTTATAGTTAAGAACATTGCTTTATCGGCCCCCCCAAAATCTT
>Ga0315914_1004854_pt1 | contig 19897 bp, 7 predicted proteins | sample MpolenodulesMG_FD_203920 | JGI IMG/M metagenome (GOLD analysis project Ga0315914, IMG submission 203920) | Medicago polymorpha root nodule microbial communities from Los Angeles, California, United States - elongated nodules | ecosystem: Host-associated > Plants > Roots > Nodule | place: USA... | reverse complement strand
AATGTGGTCTACAGAGAAGTTTTCCGTAACGTGTAGCACTTTGTTTTGTAGTATTGTTTTTATTTCATATCGGTACTTTTTCTATTTCGACAGACGTTAGATTTTCTTTTCCTCAATAAATTATGTCATCAAATTTATATGTCATGTTACCGTAACAGGGTTGATATCATGGAAATTGTTTAATATTGTACATTAAAAACGTTTGCGGCAATTAATTTTATGAACTGAATCATGCTATTTTTTCGATTCAAGTAAAGTTTTTACTTTCTTATTTCCGCTGTATTTGTTCTCGAATATGACCCAGGCGTCAGCACGGGTCAATGGTCTAGTAATTACTAAACAACCCTCACTTTTGAAGGCTTTCTTTTACACATGTGCAGTTTTTTTACTACCAATTGATTTTCTTCTAACGTCACAAGGCTTCAAGCTTGTTATCCTATCCATCCTGGTAACAAAACTAAGGCTTTGCTATTGTTTTATTTTTATTTTATATCGTCCCTTTTTTGTGCATATTATAGACATGTATTCATTCCGAAGAAGAAAAAAAATATACATATATATTCATTTTAATATAAAGACATTTATGTCATCTCATAAAATTATAACTTTCTTTCCTTTCACTTTATTATCACTTTCATTCATACTAAACAACTAAAATAATCATCTCACTTTCCATTCACTTTCTACTCACTATCTTTCCTTCAACATTCTTTCCTTTTACTTTCTTACCTTTCACTTTCTTTCATTATCCAAACAAAGCCTGAAAACCACGTCAAGATCCACCAACCAAAGACTGTGAATTACCGTCACACCGAATTAGGAAACACGAAAAACCTTAACCAAAATTAAATTAAAAAAAGAAACACTAACCGAATTCATGAATGTGAGGGTCCTTGAGATCAGTGAATGAGTTGCAAAGAGAAGCCAAATCGATGTTGCTCTCATTGTGTCCCTTCCAATTCTTGTGGGAGAGACGATCCTCCCATGGAAGTTTCTTTGCTTCCTTTAACAAGTTCTCTTTTTCAAATATTGTTGGTCGCTTCGTAACCTACAATTTTTGAACCACAACCCTAACCAAATTCGACCGAGATAGTGTGACTGTAAAATCAAAGTGAGTGTAATTTTCGGTGGTTTCTTTTTTTGTATTTTTTTGTCGAGTGTTTTGTATTGAGATACCTGGAAGTTAGTTGGTTAGGAGTTAGTTAGTGTGAGTGTAATTTTAATCATTTCTGTCATTTCTGTCATTTCTATCACTTTACTTCAAAAACACAACTCACGGAAAGAAAAAGAAGGAAAACAAGAAAGGTTTTTTTTTCTTGGGATTTTCTTTTTATTTATGTAATTGTTGTTTCTCATTCCCTTTCACCAATTTTGTTGTCATAAATCACATACATCCTTTATTAATTTATTTTAAAAATTTATTGTGGATTTATGAGTAATTAAACATCCTTTATTAATTTATTTTAAAAATTTATTGTGGATTTTTGAGTAATTAAAATTGATAAGATTTATCCCCGTGAACTTAACTTAGTTGATAGGGATATTGCATATTATATGTATGGGTCGGGGTTCGAACCCCGAACATCTCACTTTTTCACATTTAAAATGTGTGAGCTTTAGTCACTAAGCTGCTTGACAATTTTTTTTAAATGAGATTTAATTTATATATACAATAGATATATGCATGTTGTATACTATACACATCATTAAAGAGAGGTTGACCAATTGATAATCACATATTATTCAATTAGTAACCAACTACTCCATGAATTGTGATTGGTAATGGTTGTAAAAGCTCATGCACATATTGTGTATGCAAATTAAACTCTTGAAAAAATATAATGAAAACTATGACAATAAATTTATTTATAGATTAATTTAGCTTTTAATATTACAAGCACAATTTTGAATAATTTTTTTTTGTATAATAACAAATTTTGGTGCAAGCAAATGGCATCCCAATAGTTGAAAGTCATATAGGTTAATTGATTGAGTTTAACAATTTTGAGCTTCTACTATTTATTTTTCGAAGCAAGCACGAAAATTTTGAGCTTCTACAATTTTGAATAACACAATTGGCTTGTCACCGAATAATTTAAGAGAAAGAAAAGCTAAGATGGCAGAGAAAATACAACATGTAAAAAACAAATTGAACCAGCTTGAACCACGAAAACATACCCCACAACCATCAGAAATTACAAGACAACCCCAAAGAATTATCCAAAAACAACTTCCAATTAACGGAGGATTTGATTTGATCCACCAAATCTTCCGCAAATCGAGTGTTAACTCTCTGAGTTTATCGAGTTTACGTGTTTAGGTATTAAAATCGTGTTAACTCGGAGGTAAACTCGATTTCAGGTAAAATTGGAAGGTTTGACGAGCTTGATCGAGTTAACACTCGGTAAACTCGTGTAAACTCGACTTAACGAGTTTACATCTAAAAAAATAAATAAAATTTTGCCCTTTTTCTGCGCCCATTTTTTTCAAAACCCAATTCCTTTTCTACAAGCCCAAAGACTGAAACGTTAGTTACCTTTACAGTAACATGTTGCTCCTGAAATGAAACGTTTCTTTTTCTTTATTCTCTGAGTTCTCAAACCATGAACATGGGAGCACATACCAGTTAGGGTTGCGATTCCGACTATGGAAATTCAGATTTCGACGTCGGTGATTGTGACGTCGGTGAGGGTTGCGGTGGTGGTGTTTGTTGACCTTTTGAAAAAATTAACTAGTTTATTTTGTAGATAGTTTTATTAACAACTTTAGAAACTTGTTAAACTTGTTTTTTTTTTTGGATGGTTTTATGGATGGTTTAAACTTAAAGACTTACGAAACTTATGATTTTGTGCGTTAATTTTTGTATTTTGATGCTAAGTTGAGCATAACGTTTTATTATGGTAGTTTGATATAATTTGCCTTTGTAATTAAGTCATATTTTGCATTATTGACCTATTTACAGTATTATATTAGCTCATATATGTCATGCATATAATAAATTTTAGGCTTTAATATCTGTTTCGTCCCTGTAACTAGGGATCATTAAAAAATTGGTCCATGTAATTGTTAATCCTGGCAATCTGCCCTCGCAAATATTTATCATTTAAAATTTCGTCCCTTGACCCACTTAATGACTGCCACGTCACCAGATTAGCCAACCACTTGTCTAACTCAGCAAAAGAGCACGGGAATGGACAAAAATACCCCTTTTCATCTGAGACCAAACCAAAATGACCTTTATACCCTTCGTTCATCATCTTCAAAAACCCCCATCTTCCTTTGTCGGAGAGGGTTTTCAATTTTCCCATTCTTCTTCGGCAGCCTTCATCCCTCCATCACTCTTCATCTTCTTCATCCTTGTATCCACCACAACACCACTGACCACACCTTTAGCCTTTATTCTTCAATCCAAACCCAATTTTTGTTGATTTTTTTGGGTTTGTGACATTTCTCCCTCTTCTCATCTTCTTCATGTCTTCTTCAACAACAACACCAACAGATCTGGAATTACAAATAACATCTCTTTTACACTAGGTAAGTGAACCTTTGGATCCTCCATTAGAACACAAACAGTGAAGCATGTTACCACTTAACTTAACTCATCTTCATTAATCTCTAAACAAGTACCATTTGATCAATTCCCAAATCAAATGTAAATATTGCAACTTTTCCCTCTGCCTATCGTTGTTGAATCTGGGTTCGAGTTTGTCTTGCTCGAATTTGAGATTCTAATTTAATTAGTTTATCTTTCATGTCTTCCCCATTGTTATGTGATTCGAGCTGTTGTGCAGTTCGTAACAATATCTCCGTCTTTGAAACCATATTTTCTCAATTCGATTTTGAGATTTTGATTCAGAGTTTGCTTCTTCTGGTGTCATTTAAGTTAGGGGAAATGGAGAAGAGCTTCTTCCATTTTGTTCATTCGATTTTGTTCTGTTTGTTCTTCTGGGTTGTTTGTGATTCTAGATTAAGCTGAATCAAATTCCAAGGGCATTTTGGTCATTTTGCATGCATATGAATCAATAAGGAGTGCCACATCATTAAATTACTGACGTGGCAGTGATTAATTGGAATGAGGGACGAAATTTTAAATGATTAATATTTGCAAGGGCAGATTGCCAGGATTAACGATTACAGGGACCAATTTTTAAACGACCCCTAATTGCAGGGACGAAACACATATTAAAGCCTAAATTTTATATAATTTTAATTTTAGGTAAACTCGTACGAGTTCTCGAGTCGAGTTTACCTAGACAAAACGAGTTGAGGTAAACTCTCGAGTTGCAAAACCTTCCCACCAATTGCTCTAGATTTACCACCTTATCTAGGAAAATAACATCATTCCACAACTTCCAAATCAACCTCATGATAGAATGCCAAACTAATGTCAAGTGAGGTTTGATATGGGAAACCACCTTCGGGGGAACAAAAAATTGAGAATGAGCAGAACAAGTCGAGTGACATAACTACCCCCATTTCCAACCTATATTGATGACAAGGTCGGCCCAAGGGTTAGGCGTCCCAAGCAAGGGGCCCTGAAAAAAATCTTTTTCACTAAGAGAAAAAGGCCTTCAATTAGTGATATGTCCAATAGTTCATAATAAGGAAATTTGCTTTTGACACATCATCATTGGCTGAAAAACACATGCAAATGACCAAAATATCCGTCGGCACTTAAGTGCCGAGGTTTAGTTACCCAGCGGCAGCTAACCACCGGTGAAATCGGCGGCAATTAAGTTTCGACGATTCCATCGGCAGTTAAGTGCCGATGTTGTGTTATAAAAACAGAACAGAACCTAGGAGTTTCCAAAACTTCATTGTTGCGGATTGAAGTTCAAGAGGTGCGAAATTTCTCAATTGTTGCGGAGTCAACGCCAATTACGATCACAAAATCAAGTAGGTTGTTATCATCATATTGCATTGTTGTTTTGTGATTGAATTGTTAGTTTTTTTTGTGGTTAAATTGTCACATAATTAGGTTTTGTTGATTTTATGATTTGATGTTAGATTAGAGTTGAATATAATATTGTTGTAGAATTGTTAGAAAATTGTGTATAATTTTTAGGATTGGTTTATGTTTTGATGAATTGTTGTAGAATTGTTAGGATTAGTTTATGTTTTTTTATGAATTGTTGTTATGAATTTGTGATATAATTGTTAGGATTAGTTTAGGTTTTGATCACCGATTTCCTTTATGTTGATATCTCTCAGAATCAGGGTGATGTGCAGTTGAACAAAAAGGAGGGTGATGAGAAGAAGAAAGAAAAATCCCCTCTGACATGGCACAGAATCGAATGTGATGGTTCCGTAAAAAAAGGATTTGAAGGTGTCGGTGTACAACCATTCCAGACTGAGGAGGAGCGGGTGGACATGTTATTTTGGTCCTCAACCAAAAGCAGGTGCCTTAGGGACTGTCGAGGATAACCCAATTGAGATAAGCGACGAGGAAGATGATTAAATAATGTAATGGTTTGTAATAATCTTGAATATGCCGCACATTTTGGAACATTTTGTTATTGAATAATCTTGAATAAACTTGTGTTTTGAATAAATTTGAAGCAAAATTGCGTATTGATTAAATTCGAAGCGAAATTGCGTATTGATTATATTCGAAGCGAAATTGCGTATTTATTCAAATTTAAAATCATCTACGTTACATTACATTCTTCCTAAATATATGTAGCATCATCATGATGTTGGATTTAAATTAAATTCTTGAAAGTTTATTGAAAATATTGTGTCTTATAAGAATGAAGAGAACATAACACACGTATTCTACAAAATCAACTATATATGTTATCACATCAAATTCTCTCATATAAGACGAGTCATCACATAAAGAATGAGGTGCATTTCATGACACTCATCTTATATGAAGGAATTTGATATCATAACTTATATAGTTGATTATGCATAATACATGTTGTGTCCTATTAATCGTTTAACAGGTTTGACCTTATCCAAATTCAAAGGTAAGACAATTGTTGTAATTGGAAGCTGCAAACCAGTACATAATAATGACACTACCTAATATTTGAAAGGAACAATAGAACTTCCGGGTGAATGCTTGAGAGCTATTGTTTAACAGATTTGACCTTATTCAGAGGTAAGACAATTGTTGTAGTTGGAAAGTGCATTCCCTACCTAATCACGATCTTCTGGCGGAATCAAACTGTTGAGAATATCTTCAGTTGATCTCTGCAACGTGACAAACATATCGATAAACGGAATCATGTTGTGCTGCCAAAAAATCGAAACATGCTCCTCACGTCGTCGTTCTTTAATTCTAGCCGACTGAACGTTATTCTCCCGTCGTCCAACGTTGGACGTTCATACCAAATTGATTTCATTCAGTTGATCCTTGAGACCTTTTAACGTGACATTAATGTACCGAACCTTGAACATCTGAGGTTTTACATCGTTGAAGCGTATGCTAACACTAAACAAATCAGTCATTGTTTCAAACCTACACCATAAAATATTAAACAATCAATGAAAAACTCATTCAAACACTTGGAGTGCAAATTATACATAAACCCTAAAAATCATAACTATAACATAAAAATGCAAAAAATTTAACAAAATTAATCAACTTATATCTACTCTTAAAATAAATCATATACTCTTACTTGTAAATCTACTCAAAAACTAAAATTTAAAAAAAATAGAAAACACCAAAATTTAAAATAACCCTAAAATTCAAAACTATAACATAAACATCATGCAAACATTTTAACCAAATTAATCAACTTAAACATGTAAATCTACTCAAAAACTAAAGTAAAATAAATCTACTCAAAAACTAAAAAAGAAAAACATTTATAACAACTAAAATGTAAGTTAATAGCACTATGATTACTTACTTGTGATTTTGTTGAATAAATTTGGTTGGGATTTCTAGAGAGTTTGAGAGACATTTGAGAAATTTTGAGAGATTGAGAGTAATAATGGATGAGAGAGCTTCTGCCTGTATTTTTATCAGGATCGCATCAGTAGTTAACTGTCGATGGATCTCGCGGTAGTTAACTGTCGCCGGTTCCATCGGTAGTTAACTGTCGATGGATCTCGCGGTAGTTAACTGTCGCCGGTTCCATCGGTAGTTAACTGTCGCCGGTTCCATCAACAGTTTGGGGCATTTCAATCTTTTTGTGGTGTTTTTCAGCCTTAACACATGTGTCAACAACAAATTTCCATAATTAGATGATCTTTGAAGAAAGGCACAAATGCCTCCAAGAAAAGAAAATTAATGTGTCTTCCATCCCATTGTCTGAAGAATTGTGATACTAATTTATTTATTTTTGAGAAAAAAAAATTGTGTATTCTTTATTATCTTTAATTTGAATATCTTATATCAAACTTGTACCGAAAACTCACAGGTAACAAGCAAATGACTTGTCGTCTCCGGATGACGACCACAAAGATTTTGATGATTAGATAACCTTGCGCCTACAAAGATTTTGACGATTAGGGGACTTATCTAGAAGCAGTTTCCACGAAAAATCAACTATCTTTAAAAGAGCTCAGCTTTTCCAATCGTCCTAAAATCATTATGATTCCACCGGAGGAGATCTAGTTGACAAAGTCTCGTATGTAGAAGCAACGAAAACTTGCACAAATAGTTCACCTCTTCAACTAAGGTCAACAACACCTCCACCAACAAGATTTCGTTGACAAAAAGCTTGTTGATAGTTAACAACAATCAATTGTTGTTGATTGGAGACGAGAAATACCCTGGGAAATCGGTCCTTCATGGTTTTATGCTAATTAGTTGATAATTGAATATTTTTAACTTAATCATATTGGATTGTTAATGGATTAATAGATTTTTTTAAATCCTCCAATTATCTACCAATTCAAATTTATTTAAAATCTGAAGAAGTGAGGTGTACGTGGTTCGAATCCCGACCCCTACATATAATATGCAATATCCTATCAATTGAGTTAAGTTCACGGGAATAGTATGAAACACGTTTCTATCCAGAAGTGACTAAAATGAACTGGTTTATTGTTTCTTTAGACCCTATTTGTATACTATGGGTTGGAGTATTTCTCTCCCTTTTAATATATTCAATTTCTTTCTCTTAAAAAAAAAACATATATATTCAATTTTTTGCTCGTAAAAAAAAAAAAAAAACTCAGTCTCACTACCTTACCTTTCATTCGGCTTGAGTAAAATCACGTTTCATAAGCTGCAGAGTGTATATCTAAAATAGATTTAGATTTAGATTTTCACATAAATTTCTTATATTTTTTCCATAGGCTCTCGCATTTTGTAACTATATGGAAATTGCAGACTTACAAAAGAATGTCATGACATATTGTCACATATGCATGCCATGCAAACAATTCTTTTTATGAGCAATGCTATTTAGTAGGGGCATTGAACACACGAAACACACGATAGAGAGGAATTGGCTATCACAGTTATTTTTTATGTAACAAAAAAATTTAATTTCAGTCTTTCATAGAAAACACAGGGTTGGTGGTTAGTGTTATTCTTGCGTTTCTTGCATTAGTATTCGCAAGAAATACTAGTACAACGATGCTATTCATCGCGAAGGAAATTGTTATGGGCAACTTTTGGTGTTGTTCATTAATGGAGGAAAATTACTCTAAAGAAGACTAAAAGTAATAACTACACTATTCTAACAAATTAATTTCTTCATTAATTTTTCTTTATAATCATTACAATGACCAATCATCATTATTTATAACATTGGTATTCCAATGACTCGTCACAAAGGATCTCTCTAGATCCTTCTAAAAAGCATGACTCATCACCTAATATAACTTGAACTTATATTATTCTAATGGGCCTATCTTAGATCATTACAGAAATCCTCATGAGGCACTCACGAAACGTGTTTCTTAGTTATAATGGTCCAACTGAATAAAAGGCCGAGTCAGTGGAATTTGTGTGGTCATGATTATAGAGTAGCCACTTATTAATTTTTGTTAGAAAATATATTGAAGGCACAAAATATATTGATTGCATAACGCACAAGAACTCGCACTCCTGAGTCCTGACAACTTAGTTGCATAACGCGCTCGAATCCCTTTAAACACTCAAGAACAAGCACTCCTGAGTCCTGACAACTTAGTTGCATAACTCGCTCGAATCCCTTTAAACACTCTAATCAACCACATTTCGGTTGCTTTTGAAACATTTTTTGATTTCCACAAAGTTATATTTTTATGAGGCTATCGAAAGTTGAAACATTTTCTAACATAGCATATCTGTACAAATAATGACGTATGAGTTGAACAGTGGGGAGAGAAAAATATTGCACATATACATATGCTTAGTAATTAAGCCTTTACAATCTATCACACACTTGCTAGCTACGTATAATCATATATAGGTTTCAAGTAAAATTAACAAAGTACATAAGTAACTGCCTAAACAAAAGTAAATAAAAAAGTAATAAACTTTGTGATTTCAACTAGAAGCAAGAACTATTTGCTATAGTTGTAGCAACTTAAATATCAGTTGCAGAGTATTAATGGTCTCTCTTGTACAAGAGAGGTTCAACCTGATAAGAATATTTAACAATGCTTTATAAGGGTTTACTATGTACATAAACTTGTACCAATACCCTTTTAATTTTTGTAGGAGTTAAACTGTACTACTCCCTATAATATATATTATGCATCTTCATATATAGTTACAAATTTTCATTTCCACGTGTCAATCTGACAATTGGAGTTGGAGATTGAAGTCACATGTTCCTGGCCACCAGTTTCTGATTTTTTGGATTCATCATTTGATAGCAAAGCAATTTGTTCAGCCACATTACAATAACTACTAGTTCCCTTAGAAGCATGATCTTGATCTTGACTTAGCCTAGAAGCAACAAATTTGTCCAGTGCTTTCCATTCGTTTGATTGCTCCACTACTGCTTGTAAATCATTGCTACCACCATAAAGCAGTTGCATACTTTGTTGCTGGCCATATTGTTCTTGAGTCATTGAATGTGATGATAATGAGCATTGCAAAGGAGAATTGAGGTTTTCTAGTTGTGGAAGTTGTAGGAAATTATTAGCATCATCATTATTAATGTGTATATTGTATTGCAATTGATCCAACTCTTGTTTGCAAGGGTAATGCTGTTGCTGTTGGTATGATGCATTATAAGGGTGATGAGAAGAAACTCTACTTGGAGATTCAAGATCTGATTGCATGAATGATACTTGATCATCATACCAACATGGTGAATCGTCCATTTTCCTCATTGTTGTAGCTATTCGTTTTTTGAACACTTTACACACAACCCATCCTTCTTCCTATAAATTTGTAATCAAGTTAATTAAAATTGGTATAGTTTTAAATTGCGTTCGCAAACAAAATTGTAGCCGATAAAATATATTAGACATGACGAGACCTGAAATTCCATAGACGGGGTTTATAATTTATTTTAATATTAAATAATTACCAATATCACATAACCTAAAAACCGATAAAAGATAATATTTCTATTATTATATTATTCTTTTTCTAATCCTAAAATCTAAATGAACATTTATAAAATAAAATAGTAAGAAAATAGAGGGAAGAGGGAGGGCACATTACCCCCACCAGCCTTTCCCGATTATCTTTTTAATTTTAGATGTCTCTTCAATATCGTGGTCACATCGCAACTACAATTGCGACCTCATAAATTGAATTTGCCAATATACATGCTACTATAATATAAATTTTTGTAACACAATTGCAAGCAACCGTAAACGCAGCCTCAAATTCAAAGTTGAACTACGTCTAATTACACTCAAATTCAATAGGTGTGTTTAGGGGTGGGCAAAAAACCCAAAAAACCGAACTGAACTTCTGAACTGAACTTAACCAAAAGAAATTGAACTATTACTAACAGTTTTGAAACTGAATTGAAACAGTTCAGTTCGTTTCAAAACAGTTCAGTTCGATTTGAAACATTTCAGTTTAGTTCAGAACAGTTCAGTTCGGTAACTAAAATTTGATTTTGTTTGTTTTTTTCATGTTTTTTTTCAAAGGTGTCAATAATAACAGTTCCGTTCAGTTCAGAACAGTTCAGTTCGATTTGAAACAGTTCAGTTCGAAATGCAAACAATTCAATTCAGTTATTTTAAATTTAGCAAACAGTTCAGTTTGGTTCAGTTCAGTTTTCATCCCAAACTGAACCATGTCCACCCCTAGGTGTGTTTGTACCTAAAAAAAATCAATAGTTGTCTAGATAGAGGGATAATATATTCTTGTTTTTCAGAAAAAGAAAGGAAATATTAAATGTGTGCTTATTATAAGCATTATTACCTGAGGAGTAGTTCCATTTTCATTTGTTTCTAAGCGATACTCATGCATGATCCAATCAGATTTCTGACCATTAGGTGCTCTTCCTTTATAGAAGACTAGAGTCTTTCTCATTCCAATGAGACAAATATGGTTAGAGTAAATTGCTTTGTCTCTTCCTGTAGCTTTCCAGAATCCTGCTTTTGTAGCTCTATTTGTACGACTGCTCGTTGGATACTTCTTGTCTTTATGACTGAAGAAGTACCATTCAGTTTGTTCATCACTTCCTATTTTGCATAATTCTTCTTGTTTCAATACAAAGCAAGCAACAAATGTGAGCATCTATTTTTACTTACTAATAAATTAATATATAATCTTGGAGCTAGACATCTAAATATTCGTTTCGGTCTTATATATACGAGAATGTTAGGTCGATAAAAGTTGATGTATCTAGTTTTGTTTGAATCAGACACATTAACTTTTGTTAACCCAACTTTATCTTATATAAGACCGAAAGGAGTAAAGTACCTTGTAGATCCCACGGCTCAATCTTATAGAGGTCGACATCTTTAATGATATCAAGATCAATCCTTTTAGAAGCTATCTTTTTCCTGAGGTAGTGATCAACAAGTTCTTCATCAGTGGGGTGGAAACGAAATCCAGGAGGAACGTGTGAGAAATTGTTCATATCTGCTTGCTATAGATAATTCAAATTCAACCTGCACGCATTTGAGGGGAAAACAAACAATATTAAATTATAAGTGGTGAATAATGTGTCTACGGTGCACTAATTAAATTATGAGATTCACTTCCACTTCAGAATAACACAGGCACTAAAATGATTCAAGCTGATCATTATGCATAACATGATTTTTATAGAAGAGAACTATAAAGGAGAAAGTTGAACAATGAAGTTTGTAAATTAGGTCAGAGTAAACTATATGAAAAGAAAATAAAAACTAAGACAATCCAAGAAAGGAAGAATTAAACTAAATTAATGTCTAGATAAGGTATAGACCCGGAATATTTTGATCATCAAATTTTTTTATTTCCCACAAAAATTATTCAATATTCAGCCATTTTAATATGGACCTCTTAAAAAGAGTCAAAAGATAGACAGTCCTATTAAATTTTACCTCAATCACTAAATAAAGGACCTCCAAGATGAAATTATAAAAATTAGAAAGTTGGTAATAATAACAATTTTGTAAAGAACTTGTATTGTTTTTCAAGTTTGTTAATTTACCTTCAAATTATAGTACTTGTTTTTAATTAATTAGCAAAAAAAGATATGCAAATTATAGGTATTTTAGAATAGAAATAATAAACGCATTTGAAAATTTGAAATGGTTGATTGATCCTATAGAAAGAGCCATAAAAAATTCAAGAAATAAAGATGAAGGCATTTATTGTCAATAAATTTTATTGATCATTGAGTATTTTTTATACCGATTCTCACATTTATAAACAAAAGAAATGCTTGACAATGGTTGTGAGTAGATGTTCAAATATAATTTTTAATCATTTAAAAATGTTAGCAATATTATGATTACAAACTCAACATTTATTTGGAAAAAAACCCTACATTTATTTTTCTGTCAAAAAAAAAAAAAATACTCTCCATTTATTTGAAAGAAAAAAAGAGAGAGAGAGAGAGAGAGACACAGGAAACAGCAATAAAGGACACTCCATAAGAATTGAAAAACAAATTGTAGACATATATATATATCTGTTAACTCTCATTTCCCTTGAAAGAAAAAAGAGACAAACTAAACTTGTAGCACACAAAAGAGAAGGCCCTTTTGTAGAGTGCAATGATGCAAGCATGAACAATCTTAATGATCTTATAGGATATACCAAACATTAATTATAGTCTACAAAATAAGTTGGTATTAGAGCAATCAAATTTAGTCCATAATGTTCTGGCTTACGATTGTTAAGGCAAAATGAGTAAATAGAAGCTGATTATACAAACAATCAAATATATTACCACGTCGCATGCAGATAAAACAATACTATAATCTGGTTGGGACAATAAGGACGGAAAGAGCTTAATATTGTCTGATGTGAAACAAAAGGAATAAAAAGTGAAAAGTGAGCATGATTTAACGGTAGGTGTTGATGGACATATGGTCGATAAACTCCAACCGAAACACACAGATTAAAGTCAAGTCAAAGATCTTTACCCCAAGTGACATTTAATTAGCATTTGACTTGACTAGGTTTATAATCAAGTCCAATTAATTTGAACACATTTGATTAGCATTTGACGTGACTATGTCCATAATCAAGTCCATTTAATTTGAACTTATGCTAAGAGAAATACTACTAAAGGGTAAAGACGAAAGAATAAGAGATTTACTCAAAAAAATAAAATGAATAAGAGATGTAACAAAATTTATTGGTTGTCTACTTGTTTTAGTATGTGTAAAAAATAAAAAAATGACAAATATTAAAAGGAAGAGATGAAGTAATATAGCTTAAACTATAAAAATCAACCAATACCTATTTTGATATAATTGAGTCTAGACATAATAAATTGAAAAACATCAAGAAAAATCTTAGAAATTAGATCGAGTTTAACTCAACTTTTTTTAAGATGAGAATTGATCCACATCCAAACACAAATTCAGGTCATAAACTCAGAAATTTTAAATCATTAGATTAAGATCAATTAAATTCAAGAGGTAAAGACGAAAGAATAACCTTAACGTGGTGTAGATCCGATGAAAGAAACCTCTTAAATGGCAGCACAAAATTCACGAGAAGTTTATACTTTATACTCCTTTTTATTCAACAATCTTATGATATAAAAATCATCAAATATATTCCAACAACCAAAAAGAGACAAATCTAGAAAGCACTAAAAGTGAGGTAATTAATGGCAATTCATTCCTCGGGAATTGAACAAAATCAATCCCTAGGAATAGAATCACTGAAAAAAGAGAAGTTGAGAAAGTGAAGGAAAAAGAAAATGGAGGAGATGTTTGAATGAAATAGGTTGGAAGCAAAAGCAGAAGAGAACAAGAAGAAATATATAAAGATAAGAGAAATGAAACCCTAATAAAGCGTCACTCTCAAATTAAAGTTTCTCTCTCCTTATCTATTGAGTTGGAGCTAGATTACTGGAAAAGCTTTGAGTTCATAAAAAAAGAATGTTAGAGAAAGATATTCCACCCACCAGCAACTGATGATGACGCCAAAAGAATGATTATTTGGTGTTAACGTTTGCGGTTGCCGGGCCCGGGATTGGAAAAAGTGAAAGAGAATGAAACATAGATCATATCATCAAACGGTGAGCACGAATGGTCATTCATTATTAAAAGGGAATGAGAGGGGGAAAAAAGAGAGACAAAGATTGTATTGTACTACTAGTAAAATGTCAATCAGAATTATACTTCACTACATTAATCTCTTAAAAATACATAATCATATATATAAGTGGTGACACAAGTCGAATAATTTAGTGATGTGTAGTTTATCACTTTATAGCTTTATAAGGAACAAATTTTATGAAGAAAAACAAAAAACAATACTTGTACTATTAGCACATTGACACTTTAATATTTGATCGGTGTGTTTTTAATTTTTATATAGCTCTATGAGCTAATTTTATGAAGAAAAACAAAAAACAATACTTGTGCTATTAGCATATTGACACTTTAATGTTTGATCGGTGTGTTTTTTATGAGATAAATTTAAGGTGAGCGGATGATGTCTTAGTACAAGATAAAGAAGACATTCAAGATCAAAGAATACTTACAAAATTATTTACATGTGCTTTCCTCTAAAGACATTAGGAGAGTTCGAACCTAAGACTTATCAAATTCAAGACCTATCTTCTTATCATTATACCAAGCGTTTGAAGTTTGATTGATGCATTTTATCATTATACCAATAAAGATGTGTGTTGTGTGACGAGAGAGGAGGTACATACAAAATGGATTTTGATGTCAAAGTCAAATTAGACATAATATAATAGAAGAGTAAAAGAGTATAAAGATAAGAGATCCTAATTTACGTTAAGACATGCTCCTTGTATAGAAAGTGAGTGGACCTTTAAGAGACCTAGTGCATTTGAACCATCGAGTAACATGTACCATATTTATTAGGTTGATCTAATATTGTGATAAAGCAAGTCCTTAACTTAGTCAATTTATCATCTCACTATATTCCCTAGTCTATCTTTGTGTGACATGAGCTCTATTAATGACCAAAAAACTTAATACCAAACGCAACCTCCGAGAATCGAGCCTAAAGGACGAAGGCACTCTAATGGCCGGATGAACAAACGGATTGATAAGAAACACAATTCCAATAAACCTAAAAGGTCTTCGACGCTATTGATAATCGAGCGACCAAACAGTTAGGTACCGAACACAACCCCGAGCGTCGAGCCCAAAGGAAAAATGCTCACTGAATTACCGAGCGGCCAAACAATTTGAAGAATGCACCACACCACTCCATAACATTATTGCAGTTGCAGGTGCCCCTCAAAAAGTACAAATAGATTATTACCAGACAAGACAATAGAATTAAAGGTTTCTAGAGAAATAATAATTGTTATTCTATTGGAGGAACCTCACGCTGTCTCTGGTTGGTTGGTCCAAAAAAAATATTACGACACTAAACAATTACTACAGTATATATTAGTACTGTAGTATTGAAATGTATCAATGTCAAACCCATTATTATAATGGTAATCTATTATAAAGTTATAAAGCCACGAGCCTGGCCCACCAACCGACCATATTATAAGGAATGCGGATGAGATACTTCTCCTTATATTATACAATGTCTTTTTTTCTTAACAAAAAGGGGCTCAAGCCTAGCCTCCAACAGAGACATAAAACTGAATATTTTACGTATAATTAAATTTTCCATTGATGTTCATAATTTAGATCATTATATTTAGTCTGAAAATTTTAGTGCAGACCGGTTTTATTTATGGACCCCCAACTGTTATACCATTTAAAGCATGCATTTCTGTTTTTAGTTGGAACTTTATACTGACTCATTGTAATTCTGGCTGTTTCCACAGCTAGAGAATGTGAACCATTCAAATGGATGCCTATGCTTTGGGATCAAGTTTTGTGCAGTTATCCAATAAAATTATGTAATATTATTATTGATCGTGTGTGCTGATGATGTTAACCTCAATAAATTATTAACAAAACATTATTTTAATGCTTTCATAATTTAGTGTAGTTTCATACTTTTCATCAGAAAAGAAAAAAGAATGAAAATCATGGAAAAGAAGAGCACAGTGAATGCTAACTTGATGGTTTTTTGTGGTTTGATTTATTGTATATATTTCTTTTATGGTGTGGTTTGGTTTGATTGTAACTGGCAAAGAAGTGAAGTAAACGTCTCACACGTGATCCAATTGTCATCTTGGACCTACAAAAGCAAGATCCTCAAACATTCCATCAAGCTTTGCCTCTAAATATGAATAGCAGAATGCTAACCATTATTCTTGAGACATTGGATAAGAGGATAAAAATAGAAATATAGTATTGGAAAATGATGAAAAGTGATAAATTTAACTTTTTAAAAGTCAAAATGTTGTTGAAATCAATACAAACATTCTACTTTTGGCTTCCTTAACCATTGCTCTAAGGGCAATGGTTAGCAAGACACTTATGAATAAAATTGTTCGGTAAATATAAAACTCTTTCCGAATTTAGTTATATAATATTATAATTACATGTGACCAAGAACAAACGGGAAAGAAGATATTTTGTCAATAACTTTCAAGCAACTATTAAATGTTTCAGATCCTTGCATGAATCTTTTGAAGGATCAGATACATCCACGGTCAAGATGAATCCATTGATCTTTTTTTCTTCTTCATTTTTTGATTTGTTTTTAGGCACGCAAAATCAACTCATTTGATTAAGGATAATATCATGAAAACAATGTGGAACAACATAAACCAAATCCCTCAAAAAAAAAAAATGTGGAACAACATAAAAAATTTGAGGATTAGCTGTATATGTAGTCACTCAAGCCAAATTGTGGACCACTACATTAGCTTGTCTTCTAGCGAACTCTACCAACGAGTTTGGACAAGTATTGTTAATGAGCATCTAATTTTTTAATAAATGGTATCAGTCACACAACACAATTTGAGATGAAAAAATAGTTTTATTTCCATTAAAAATTACAATATGTTTGTGTTGTTGTCATGTATATTTCATGACCAATAAAAGCAAGAAAATCAAAGAGAAAGATAGGAAGAAAAAATTACCTAAACAATAGTTTACAGGGACATCATAGATGTGTTTCATTTCATGTGACCACCAAAAGTCAGAGCCAAGACAATGAGGAACAGGGAAGCTAGATAACATGCCGCAGAAAATCACAAGGAGAAACCATACCATGTCTTCTAGGCACCATGCAGCTCTTTCTGTAAAGAGCAGTTGAAGACTTGAGCTTGTCTTAGGGCCTGTTTGGATTGGTTTATTTGCAGCTTATAGCACAAGTGCTTATCATGAATTTGGTGTACTAAAATCATGTTAAGTTTTCTTCAAATTTTGAGCAGAAAATCATGTTAAGTATGCTCAAATACATTTGTGTTAGCCTTTAAATAACACAGGCTTCATTTTAAAAAGATACATTGCACATCACAATTAGTGCATATGCTAGAATCTAGTTTCTGTTACATGGTCCAATAAACTTATTAAACAATTAACACACATGAAAAAATTTCAAAACCCCCAAGGGTCGATTAACGCCAAGGTAACTAAGCTAGTTTAGTATTTCCTTCTCCATGAAGTCCACTTGAGTTGAAGCTGGTACCACAAAGGTGGTATTCCCAGCACCCCTCGTGCCAGCCTTGGATCAAACACATCAAATTGCACCCGGCGTAGGGAATCCAAGAGAACCTGAGCAGGCACAGCTGGCAGGAGCACTGGAACAGCCTCAGCAGGCACACTCCCAGCTAATTTACGTGCCTTTTCTAAGTGTGCATTGGCTACTGATGCCATTTCATAAACTGCTTCACACAGACCCTCGCGAGAATCCACCCATCTCTCTCCTTGACCTTCCTGTTTAACGATTAGCCCATGTTTGGATGCTATTGCCCTTGGAATGTAAGAAAAATGTCGGTTGTGACCAGCATGATAAGGTAGCGATTTAAGGAGCAAAAGAATACCGCTAGCCTTGCCAATATGTGAGGCTGCATGATCAGCTGCAGTAGACGTGATACCGCCAGCTTGAAGTGTCAAGTACAACATAGTAGATACCGTGTTCTCAGCATATTTCTCCAATTCTTCCATAGTTTCTGGAATGTCGGTAGCCTCTCTTCTTGCATCGTTGATCCGGGCTTCAACGGATCGTTTCAACCATGTCTTACTAATTTTGGTCTCTGCAATCACGCGTGACAGGGCCAGCGCTGTTGGATGTTCAATTAATTTATTGGCAAACAATTTGTCTATGGCTTCCTGCCACCACACAAGGCGCATAAGGCCAATCCTGGGATCTGAAGCAACATCCATAGCTCTAGCTGTTTCAACATTCAAGGCACGGAGTGTAAATGCAGCCTTCCGCATAGATGGAGGCAATTCAAGAAGGCAGAGATAGTGATGGTAATCATAACTTCGCACTTGTTGTACGCAATAGGAGAGAGCTTGCCTTAAGTTACTAGATGCTGAACCACCACTCATTAAATCCTCGTGTTAGTGCCTGCAGATGAAAGTTACATCAATCACAACCCTACCATATAATTTTAAAAAAAAATCGCCAATACATTTCACTATACACATAGATATAATGTAGCTACACAAGCATAACTTTGTTACCATATTTATAAACTTAACGACTCGTTTACTTTGTAAAAAAAAATCTATTTTCATTTCCTAAAATTTGTGTTAGTTTTATTTGTTAACGAAGAGATAAAAAAAGTTTTTAAAGAGAGGACTCACTGTGATGGAGATAATATAAAATGCTAGTTAGGGACAATGCATTTTAGAAAATAATGAAAATAATTTTTGACATTTTCATTGTTTTCGAAAATGCAAGACAATTTGTTCACTTTAAAGTCTCTTTTTAACTTGTTAACAAGTAAACCTAACACAAATTTTAGAAAATGAAAAAACAGAATATGTTTTCACAAAGTAAAATGCCCCTAAAAGTTACTTTGAGGACTGTTTTTTTTTTTTTTTTTTTGTCTTTGATAAAGTGGTAAACCACTGAAATTAAACTCACACACAACTGTGAGGTCCCGGGTTCGAACACGGGTCATGACGTCCGGCCTTGCAATTTCGGCATTTGCCAGTTTAGCTAGGACTTCTAGACGAGAACTGGTTTTAGTACCTACTAAAACTGTACTATAAATAAACTAATTCTGCACATACATTCAAATGTAACTTATAACCTACTCTGAAACAAGTAAAACTAACACAAGACTATAAAGGTGGAAAAAATGAGGGTAACCCGGGACCTCACAGTTGTGTGTGAGTTTAATTTCAGTGGTTTACCACTTTATCTAAGACAAAAAAAAAAAAAAACCAGTCCTCAAAGTAACTTTTAGGGGCATTTTACTTTGTGAAAACATATTCTGTTTTTTCATTTTCTAAAATTTGTGTTAGGTTTACTTGTTAACAAGTTAAAAAGAGACTTTAAAGTGAACAAATT
>Ga0315914_1004853_pt1 | contig 19898 bp, 16 predicted proteins | sample MpolenodulesMG_FD_203920 | JGI IMG/M metagenome (GOLD analysis project Ga0315914, IMG submission 203920) | Medicago polymorpha root nodule microbial communities from Los Angeles, California, United States - elongated nodules | ecosystem: Host-associated > Plants > Roots > Nodule | place: USA... | reverse complement strand
AATGTTCATTTAAGACTATGAACATTGATGTACTAGGAAAATTCCACAAAGGAATATCATCCTAGATGTTAAAATAACTGCTCTTCATTGTTGTTTCACTATTAGGATTTGATTACATCAAATGGCAGTCTTACAAATCATCCTAAGTAAAACAAATGGAACATTCTGATGGTCAGAATGTTCAGCTCTGCACATGCTTACTTTATGAACAGTACAGTAGGTGAAAAGCAAAAAGGCAAAAGCAAAAGCAAATATGTCCTGCTCAATGAGAGATAGACAACGCATGGGAGTTGGTACAGTACATGGACCACACAATCCCTCAAAGCATGGGCATGAAGATGCAGAATCCACTTTATCTCTCCTGCACCAGTCCCAAGGCAAATTTGGGAAAGTAACATTCTGATGTATGTGGAAAAGCCCATACTTTGGTTATTGCCCAGAAGTTCATATGAAAAGCATATGACACGCCCAGAAATTCATGTGTTCATTCATAATGATGAACCCAGATGAAGATCATCATGAACCCAGATGAAGATCATCATGCCCAGATGAAGATCATCATGAACGCAACAACATTCTGATGTTCATCAGAGATCAGAATGTTTTCCCAGAATTTTAAGTTAAAGCTTGTGGGACTTAGGACACATGGCATAACACCATTGGACACCCTACAACGGCTATATGAGCCCTAAGACTCTATAAATAGAGATCAAGGCCTTAGCAAAACTTACACCATTGCAAAGCATACAAGAAAACAACTTGAATTGTTTGAAGCTCTTGCAATTGAGATTGGTTATCACTGAAGGCTCTTTTTACCTTCTTGTAGTGTACACCAATACCCTCTATCATCTCTTTCAAAGACAACTTCTTCTTCCTTTTCTGTTTGATTCTCAAACATCCAACCTCCATACAAATTGTAATCAAAATCTCATCTAGCTTTAGGGGTACTAAAGTGTTAGTTTGAGTAAAGGTTGTAAAAGTCTAAGTGGTTAACTTAGCAACAAGGTGCAAGCCTGCTGAGGCTTAGAGAATACAGAGTTGTAATTGTTCAGGTGAACAAAGATCGTAAGGTGTAGGATTTGAGAGGTTATCTCAAGCATCATAGTGGAAACTCTCACAAGATTGTGAGGAGTGGACTAGCCCACATTGGGTGAACCACTATAAATCTCTATGTGTTCTTTATCTCTTCTTTATATTCTTTAATTACAGTATACACAACACACACTTGCACACTTACTTTATTAAACAGTTTTTGTGTATGAACTTCAGAACGTTCTGAAGTCAGAATATTAACTTAACCATTCCAAGTAAACTACTTGAGAATTACTTTTAAGTTTCAGGATAATTTTTAAAGGGTCATAATTCAAACTCCCTTCCTTGTCACTATTTTATCTACTTCAAGAACACGACTATGATGCAGTGTGCTTTACCATAAACGATTTTAGATGAAAATGATTCAAATTTCTTTTTGTATATTTCAATTGTGATGTAAAAATGTAATTGGACATTCATGAACACTAATGAATCACGAGTGTAACTAATGAGTTAATAAATGGATCTCTTATTCTATGCATTTTTAGATGAAATTTGGAGAAAACATGATAAAATTAGATTTTTTTTTTTAAATTCTTGAATTTTGCCTAGACAAAATTAAGGTGCTACACACTTAAAAAAACCCATTACAACACTAATACATAGACTGCCTAAATTGAGGGCTACATTCAAAACCAATACAAAATATAACCATCAAAACAAAATTCAACACCTAAATCAAAGTCAAACTCATCATACTTCGTCGCGGGTGATCATAGAAACAAAATCCAATAACTTATCGATTGTTGCTAACCATAACCGCTCCAATAAACCACCAAATCAGTTAAAATCCCTCAAAAGATAACGTCAACTTCTCGATATCACATCAAAGCCCAATTAACACACTCGAGCAATGACTTAATCCAACACTCCTTTGAATTCCACCACCACTCGACCTCCGGTCCACCGGAGAAGACACCAAAACAAGCCCAAAAACTTGAGTCAAAAAACTGACTCCTGAACTCGAATCAAAAGTGATCAGTCCACTAGACTCCAGAAACATATCACTAGGGTACCCCTCAAATCCAAATTTACTAGATAAAACATCATAATTAACTCAAAAGTTTGAAACTAGACACTAACTCTCGTTCTCGAATCAAAAGTGATCGGCCCACCAGAACCTAGGAAACAAATTTATGAGGCAATCGACTGATGGAGCGATAGCGCAACAGAGCACATCATAATAGGGTTTAGCTCAAGATCATCCTAAAACCTAGAAAAAACCATAATCAAGCCATAATCTAACTTAAGACCTAAAAACGACACAAGCTAGCGACAACAAACATGAACTCTTATCTAGTATCACCACGAGCAAGCAGTAGAAGAAAAACAAGAAAACCCAAAAAAAAAAACTCACAAACTCCTCACCATCATAACCACAACCAAAACTTTACCACCATGCAAAAAACTACGTTAATAATCAGCTCTCCTTCTTTAACCCTAATTAATTAAAAACCTAAGAAACAATATTCTAACTACAAAACAGTCGACACCCAACAAAACACATTATCAACACCAAACCAAACCACGACTTTAAGTATAAATAAAAGGACCAAAAATTGAAGATCATGCACCAAGACCAACTTTTCAAAAGAGAAAACTCGGCCTAACGCAACAGTTGAAGAAAATCTAAGTAACCCCAATCCAAAATTCAACAACCAATGCAACACCAAGAAAACACAATCATCGTAACAACAACAACCACTATGTAACACCAAAAACACAACCATCATAACCACAGTCACAAAAACCACACCCACCACATAAAACAAAAAACACAACCATCATCACCACCACCGTAACAACCATTACCACCACATAACATTAAAACACAACCATCATCACCACCATCGCACAACCTTGAAACAAAACCAACATCACCTTTGTGGTGAACGAATCAATACACAACAAAGTTTGAAGCTAGAACCTTCCTCACACAACCACCAACTAGATCCATGAGCGTCGTTGTCAGTAGCACATACGACAACATAAACCACTGCAGAACCAGCAACAAAATTTCAAAACAAAATTTGACCCCATGAGAGAGAGAGGGTAGTTTAAGAGATAGGGAGGTGCCTCCATGAGAGGTAGATTGAGAGAGAGAGAGAGAGAGAGAGAGAGAGAGATATGATAGCGTTTAGAGAGTCAATCCAACCTACGAAGGGTGGAATCGATGGTGCGGAGTTCAAAGCTCATTGCACCACCACCACCACCAACTACATGATAACAAAAAGAGGTTTGGATTGGTGGGAAAGGGATGTGACAATGACTAGGGTTAGGGGAAGTAGTGAGAGGACAAAGTGTTTGGGTGGTAGAGAGAAAAATAAATTTATCTTTTGGCTTCATAACCTAATTTGGTTTCAAAACGGATGCATCTAAAATAGTTGCATTGGTTGCATGTGTTTGTTTAAAAGGGACAACACTACCTACCAAATAGAAACATGCACCGACACTTAAGTTAGTATTTCCTCGAGAGAGAGGGAAAGATGTTTGAAGTTTAGCTTTGAGTTTAAAAGTTTGCATAAAGTGAATGTTTATCTGGCATGACAGATGTGTCACACTTATATAGCCATCTAGGCCAGTAATGACCATTGGATGATATGATGATAGACTTAGTCATCATGAGACCTGTTTCGTGATGTGATGAGCCTAAATTGTTTTGTGTGAGCATCTTCAAATGCGTTATGCCTGTTTGCATGTCTTAAGTGGATGACCCGTTTTAGGCCTTTAATGGGCCGCCAGTGGACCGTTGAAATTCTGAGGTCCGATCTGAAACACTTTCAAAGTATACTTATAAAAAATCCTGATAAATGTTAGCCACTAATCAATGAGTCATTAAATAATATTATTGTACAAATCGTACACGGGACAACAATAAATCATTGATAAATTAGTAATTTGAATTTTTTTTATATACCTCTAAATAATAATAAGTGTAATTATGATATAACAATTATAATTTAATATAAAAATCATGTACACATTATACATATTTATTATTTTTAAATTATATAAATAAAAATACAACCTCTAAAGAAAAGACAAATATTTCACGATACATAAAAAAAACATCGTACACATTAACACTATCTTTATTATTATTTTTAGGTCTAAATATGTCATTGGTCCTTGCTATTTGAACATATTTTGGCATTAGTTCCTACACTTTTTTTGTTCGACATTGATCCCTGAACTTTGGAATATTTTAATCATAAAAGTTTTGTCTTTTAGTGTGACACATGACGTGTAATAATTTGTTTTTTTAATATGGAATTAACAGAAGGACCAATTGTAAATTTTTTACAAAGTGCATGGACCCACATCAAACAAAAAATGCAGAGACTAACACAAAATTATGGTCAAAGTGCAGGAGTCAATGATATATTTAAGTTTTCTTTTTAATATGGTCAAAGTGCAGAGACTACCACTTTGCAATATTTAGCAACAATTAATTCAATGGTATTAAATTAGTTATGTATTATTAAATAATAATAATAAAAGTAATGATAATATATTTACTATAAATTAATATAAAAAATCACGCATGAGATGCATATTTATTATTTATAAATTTATATAAACAATATAAACATTTTTCAATGATACATAAAAAAAAACACAAAACAAATTAATGTTATTTTGTAATAATTTGACAAAGTTTTAATCAATTACTTTTACAATATTTAGAGCAATTATTCTAATGCTAGTAATTAATTAAAGTAAATTTTTTTATGTATCTTTTAAATTATAATAAGAGTGATAATTTTTTGAGAAAAATAGTTAGAGTGATTATAACATACCAATTCCAATTTAATATGAAAAAAAAAATCATGCACACAATATATATTTATTATTTATAAATTAATATAAAAAATACAAATACTTTTCAATTATATATAAAAACAAAAGACATATTAACGTCATCTTTATAATGAATGAAATATAGATTATTTTGAATATGTTAGCATATTTTAATCTACGACTTTATAATATTTATTAACAACTATTTTGATATTTTTATCATTAAGGTAATTGTTAACAAACAATTAGAATAAGAACAAGATTAAAAATTTTCAAAAAAAAAAAAAAGAACAAGATTAAAGAGAAAAAGAGAGAATTATATTATGGGTCATGCTAACCGGTGCCCCAGGGGCACCGACTAAACATACCAGAAAAGAAAATTATTATCATAAAAGGAAACTGTTTTTGACTTTTTATAAATTAATTACACAATTTCAATGTATTAACTACTATATAATTTCCTTTTTAGTATGCTTAACCAGTGAGGCATCGGTTAACATTTCCCTTATATTATTCTCTTGTGATGTTAAGTTATGTTACATGCGATCTCTATTCATAGAGAAATACAATGATATGACTTAAGTACTTAAGGTCCGTTTGAATCTGCTTATGTTAGAGTTTATGCAAAGCAGCTTATATAAATAAATAAGTAGTAAAGAGAACCGAACTTGATACCTCGAGGAGTAACACACTACCAGATCTTAAAATCAATACGACTAGGCCAACTCAAATGGGTATAGATTTGTTAAAGTAGTTTATGAAAAACAACCTATGAACATGCAATTTTCGTTAGTAAAATCTTATGAATTAACATAAAAGCTTAATTATTTAAATAAACTCTTTTTCATAACCTCAAACCAAACAATCCCTAAAGAGATAAATATAAATATATCTGATTTAGAAGATAGAAGTAATAAGATGTCACTTTAGAGATAAGTACAAAAGTTACGAGGAATCACTTATGATATTCATAATAGTGATTTTATTATTAATTTTTTTATTATTTCTCAATAAAATCAACATTGCAAATTTTATTATAAATTTTTTTTGAGAGAAAATTTTTATTATTAATGTTTGACTCATTACTCGTGCGGAACTCATACCAAAGTGGGAAGTTGAAGAAGTGATTGTTATTAGGTTGTCTCAACTCCCAACATCCTCTCACTATTCCACCCGCCTCCACCGCTCCCCCCACGCCACGCCACGCCGGTAAATCTCTCTCTCTCTCTCTCTCTCTCTCTCTCTCTCAACTCAACCATGCCTAGATCTTCTTATTCTTCATACTGTACTTCTACTCTTCAACTACCCTAATAATCGATTATTCAATTTTTTGCATGTTTTTTTTGTTCTTTATAACTCAGTTTATGAATATTCTAAAAGACAGTGTTTGGTTCCTTTTTAGTTTTGCCCATGTTTTGTTTTTTGTAACTGAAACAGAAATTTAAGGATACCCTTTTAAAAAGTTGTTTTTTTGTTGGGTTTTTTGTATTGTTAAAGCCCTTTTGATGTAGTTGCTTTTGCTGGGTTAATTGTTTTGGTTTGGTTAACAAACTCCAAGGATGTTGGGTTTGATGTGGTTAATGAATATGTTGTTGTTGATAATGATAATGATAATGATAGTGAGAGTATCGTGATTACAATGACTAGGTTTTAGATGTTTCATTAGCAGGAGAGAGAAAGATCATGTGGGTTGACCTGTATGAAACTGATACGAACATCAGACATGACACATTGACATCGGTTATGATTAGAGAAAATGTATGTATATAAATATTGGATGTAATCACATGTGTTAGTATCGTGTCAGTGTCGGACACAGGGCACCCCTTCAATCTGACGTGTCAGTGCTACGTATGTTTGATCCTACTGTTATTACTGTGACTTATGAGTAATGATGAATTAAGGAGGTTTATATTAGTTATGATAAATTACTAGTTAAAATTTTGTGTCATATCAGTATTGTGAATTTCCATCTGTTTTTTTGGCTTTATCAATCTTTGCAACTCTATTTTTTATAAGATTGGTGCTTTCTTACATAGATTCTTTTCTACGCTGGTTACTATTACACTTTTAATATTTTTTTCTGTTTTATTGTAGCTGGTTGATTATTGCGAGGAAAAAATTGAGTCTGTTATGTTCTGAATTTCATTACTATATACAAAAAACCTTCAACTGAAATGGCAACTGAAGAGAATAATGTCGCAAAGGCTGAAGAATTTAAAGTCCTTGCTAATGAAGCATTCAAAGGTAATTAATAATCGAACATTCAGACTGTTTTTTTAATGATACGATGATTCATTTACATGTTGTAACATCACAATTGTTTTTGTCGCAACTTAAATTTTAGCTGAATCGTTGAATCTGGCTCAATTTGATGAGCAATACTTTCATACTTAATTGTTGGTTATCACATAATTAGAGCAAATATCATGTGATTTATTCTGAAATTTATGTCTTATGTTTCCACCTACGCATTATTGAACATGTTGATGCTGCATGTAAGAAAGAGAGACTGCGAATGGTTTTTGCAATGACCTTATGCTTTAGCACTTTCATTTACCAGCATTTGCTGATCCTGTGAATTCCTTTTTTCAGAACGGAAATTTGCCCATGCAATTGATCTATATACACAAGCAATTGAGCTAAATGGTCAAAATGCAGTTTACCTTGCTAATCGTGCCTTTGCCCATCTTCGGCTTGAGGAATATGGTAGTGCAATACTAGATGCTACAAAGGCTATCGAAGTTGATCCTAAATATTCAAAGGTTCTCCAACTCATAAAACTTTAGACACTCTCCTCTGTATTTAGTTATCATGAATAATAATATTTGATTCAACCAATTATGTTTTTTTTGTTGTTATAGGGTTACTACAGGCGAGGTGCTGCTCATCTTGGGCTGGGAAAATTCAAGGAAGCATTGAAAGATTTTCAGCAGGTACTATATGTAAATTATAAATGTCTATTGTCTTAATAAGGTTGGAATAAGGAACATTGCTTGAAAATAACATGTTTGTATCAGTATTGCATTATTGGAGAACATTAATAGATCAATATTCATAGCCCTTTCATTAGGCATATAGATAATAGTGATACCAAACAGAATATCGGAGAATGTAAAATCAGTTTCTCTAAAGTAATTCATTTAGAATATTTTATAAAACACGGTTAATTTTAGTAATTTTGGAGAAACTAACAATAAATAGGTATTATTCATTGAATATAGGCTCAGTAGTTTTTTCTGGTCTGATATCAGTCCAAAAAAAGGGTTACAGCCACCGTCAACGAAGGAAAAGAAAGAACAGAGAAAAAAAGAGAAAGATATCAAAGGCACCGTTTTTAAAAATGTCAAGAGAGTGTGGTTGTGATGTATAAATAAAATAACGGAAGGGAGGTTGCATATCTCCAAAGATTTACATTCTATCATCAGGGGATTCCTTCCTTTAGATATTCTAATAAAATATAGGTTCCAATCTACTAGTATTAGAGCTCCCCGATCTTGTGGTGCGGGTATTGTATCTTGAAAATGATTATAACGTTTATTGGAAAGGAGGCGTATTGTTGGCTTATCAATGAAATCAATATTTCGAGGCCATCAGAGTACTTGAGGAGAAGCAATTATAGGTTGTGATGGCGCTGAGAGGTTAAGGTCTCAAATGGTGGTTTTATTGTAAAGAGATCAAGCCAAAGTGCATCATGATAGAAGACATTGCTCAAGCGGTTTCGACTGAAATTTGAGGAAATTCCCATTAGGTTTAAAAACTGCCATTAGGTTAAGAGGAATTCCTATCTGGAGCCCTTAGGGTAAACAGAAGCTGCCATGTGAACCCACTTTTTAACTCTAGAAATGAAAGTTCAAAAAAAGGCAAAGTTGCACCACGGGTCTTTTATCTTCATTTTTTTTTTTGTAACAATGTAGTCCTTTTTAATTTTTGTGTCAAGTTAGTACTTTATGTTTAAAAACGTCAACAATGTTGGATTGAACCTTATTTTTCATCCATGTATAAAAACGTCAACAATGTTGGATTGAACCTCATTTTTCATCCATGTATATTATCAAATGTCTTACTTGACCATTCAAAGAGGTAAATTACATAATCTATCCATAAAAACAACATTTTAGTTACGACAAAATATCAGTTGCAATTCCTTAGTCCATCAAATGCAACTTGATCAACTCGGGTATAACAGTGGTGCTGAGTGATGAAACATTCTTTGTAGTAAATCATTTAATGACTGCTAATACTTGTTTAAATTGATGGAATCTGATAATTCTTCATGTTCAACAACCTTATTTAAATGTTCTCACATGAAAGTCATCTGCTCATTGAAGCAGACAGTTCTTTGACTTTGATGTTTAAAGTTGTCACACATTCTTGATATTTCTGTTTTATTGGTACCTTATTTGGAAATTTTTTTAAGCCAAACTCTAATTTAGGTTTTTACTTCAAATTAACTTTGACTACCTTGTTTTATGTTTTTGTTTAGTAATATCTATTTGTTTCAATCTGTAAACATGTCTGATATAATATGCTTAAACTTGTATTGACCAGGTCAAGAAAATGTGTCCAAATGATCCTGATGCAACAAAGAAATTGAAGGAATGTGAAAAAGCTGTTATGAAACTGAAATTTGAAGAAGCTATTTCTGTACCAGGATCCGTGAAGCGTCCAATAGCTGAATCCATAGATTTCCGTTCAATAGGTACTATTTTGAATATGTTATGCTAATATCTTCGTTTTATCATTTTTTTTTCCTTTCTAAATCTCCCTCCCCCTATGGGCAATTTTTTGTTGTGTTTGATTATCTCATGATTCAGTCATGCCATGTTATAACTTTTTGTATGTTTTGGATCTGTGCTTCAATATTGTAAACTTCAAATAGCATGCCATATAAGAGTAACTGTGGATTTTTAATTGTTTGAATTTTGACAGTTTGGTACCAGGTCTACGGTTATGCACATCTTTTGACCTTGAGTTGGTGTTATTTCATATATTGATGCTTGTTTTCAAGGATCCTGATATCATTGATGTGAAAAATGAAGTAGTTATGTTTATTGTCATTTTTCAATAATAAAGTTATGGATGTGACTTTTGGTTTTTGATTAGATTATTTGACATGTCTCCTCATATAATTGTACTGCTGATGCGATTTCCTTCTTTGATCACTATTCATTTTCACGGGAAAGATTAGATGGAGTAAGATGTCAATTAATGTTTAGTTTCAATTTATATTTTTTTCGTTTGCATGTCTTTTGGCAAAATTTGAATTGGCTATGGATATATGTTCTTTGATTGAGTAGTAGGATGACAATGGTCTGAGCAGGAATGAGAACAATTTAATGACCATTTTACTATGAACTTTGGAATTTGTAACTTCCCAAGTTCTTGGCTGCTTATGTAAATCCTTGAAATCATGCGTTTTCAATCATAGTCAGAAAGATATGAAATATGAGGTTGATGGAGAAGGAAGAAGGGCAGAGTGGAGGAATATGCTCTCAGCGTGAAAATAAATGAATGCCAAAATATCAAGTTATTGCAACCATCCTATGCTTAAACTTTAATCTACAACCAAAGTAACCACGACATAGAAAACTTCTGTCATTACGAACTTATAAGTAAAGTATTGATCGAATTAACTTGATACCTGCTTGACCAATATGTGAACTAAAATGGAACACACTAACAAATGGATAATTTTTTGTCTCCTTCAACTGCAGACTTCAGCTTTGTGGCCTTGTGTGTTTCTTTCTCCCAACTTCCTTTTAATTGGTTGTTTACATTTTTGAAGGCAGAAAATTAAAAAAAATAAAATAATTAAAAGGATATTTACCAGTAGTTTTGAGTCTTGTGTTTGAAGAACATGCCTTACAAGTATAAAATCTGTAAACATGACCACTTTACCCATCTTTTTATCACCTGTTTGTTGATGTATAGGTTTATTTTTCTCCAAGTCAATAGTAGTCCTCTCATGTTCCATAACATACCCTAATCATCAGTTATTTTCCTCACAAACCTTTCCATAAGTACTAGAGAGTAGAGACATTTTTATGCTTGGTTTTTAGATGTTTGCATGCTTCACTATAAATTATCACTCTTGTATCATTATAGGAAAGCGCCGCAATTCTTCGGTGCCAACCGAAGTTGCCATAGCAGCAGTGACAGTAGCAGTTATGGCAGTGGTGGTCATGTTGGTCAGGACATCAAAGACCACAATAGTAGCTACAATTGTGGTTGGTCTGCTGTTGGTCCTTGGGGCATGGTGGAGTAGCTGCAATACTGGTACATTTAGGAGTCATTTACAAGACCTAGGTATAACCTTAAACAAGACCTAAAACCAATTAATCATAGGACGGTTGATCCTAATTCATCTGAGATTTTTGAAACAAGTCAAGTGGAATCATTATCAGTACTGCATTAGGAAATAAACCGTTTTCTAATGCAACACATTTCCTTATATTGGTTATTTTTTAGATCAAGTTAATCCCACTGTTCTGCCTAAGAAATGAAAGGTCATGTCACGTGTCTTAGATATTAGTTCATTAGAGTGTGCTTATTACCCTTCTTAGGCCTTCTGAAACTAAATAGAATGATGCCTTTAGACATTCTGTTATGTTTCAAATTTTAGTCTGTTTTCTAAATTCTAATAATAACGATAATGGATGCTATGTACTTTTCAGTTTACTTGTAGGAATATATTTTATCCAAAACTGAAAGAGGAAAGAGCATAAACAATCTACGCATTCCGTAAACAAATAAAGAAAATATATATGTTTTGTGTATTTCTTATTATTTTCAGCTGCTTGCAACCTTGTTTGAATTTTTTTCTTTTGTGATTCTTAATTACTACCTGGATTGGCATCTAAAAACTATGGCTGCCTATTTGGAAGATTGTTGCGTATGTATTTTTTATAGATGTATTCAGATTTAACAGGGATTCAAACTGTAATTTTTCTGTTCTTTAACCCCTCTTTAGTATTAATGATTTTTGGGACCAATAAACATACCTGTTAATTTTATATTGTCAATGGTCCTTAATATTCATAACCTTTTTTGTATATTTTGGTTTTTTATTTCGATAATAGATGTCGAGCCACAGTATTCAGGAGCAAGAATAGAAGGGGATACTATTACTTTGGATTTCGTAAAGAATATGATGGATGATTTCAAGAAACAGAAGGACTTGCATAAACGGTACTGAACGAAGAATTTTTGTTGTATAACTGTTTCTACTTTCTTGAAGTGTTATTGAAGTGTATTTGCATTTGTCCTGGTTCATTGTTTTAGGTATGCATTCCAGATTGTGTTGCAAACAAAAGAGATGTTGCAAGCTTTGCCTTCTCTTGTCGACGTAACTGTTTCTCATGGAAAACATTTTACTGTTTGTGGCGATGTGCATGGTCAGGTAATTGGTTTATTATATGGTAAAACAAATTGTTGCTAATATCTTAAAGGTGGCTTTTTGTTACATAAATATTTAAAGAATAGAGTTGTTCTCACATCATCTTTGATTTTTCAAAACATTCTTCATAAAGTGAATTTATTTGACCATTATGTGGCGGGACTGGGGAGCTTTTTTTGTTTGTTAATGAGCTTGTTAGTTAATATTTTATATGTGCCTCATTTGTACGGAGGATTTAAATTCCTTGTTGAATTTATATTTTAAATCCATTTATTATTATTATTATTATTTCAATCTTTCGATAAAAATGTAATTTTCTTGGAAGTTTAAAAGAAAAAGTAACCAAAAAATGAAGTTTAAAAGAAAACGAGCACAGGAACATGGGAATGAAATCCTACTTAAGGAGAATGGGTGAAAATAAAGAAGCAAAAAAGAAACCATCCTTTTAATGTTTGACAAAGAAATCTATTAAAAAAAGACTATCTCATACAAGAGGTTGCTGCGAGAATTTGTCCTATAAAATCATGGCATCCATGTTGCTCGGCTTTTGTGATATATTTATTTTCTTTAATTATCAACCCTTTCAATTTTATTTTTCATGACTCCTGCAGTTTTATGATCTTCTGAATATTTTTGAGCTCAACGGGCTGCCTTCGGAAGAAAATCCATATCTATTTAATGGTGACTTTGTGGATAGAGGATCGTTTTCTTTGGAAGTCATCCTCACTTTGTTTGCATTTAAGTGCATGTCTCCATCAGGTAAACCCTAGCTCTTTCTTTATTAAGCGCGTTAGGTTTCATTATACTATTTTTGATATATCATGGATTATTTAGTTATTATTATTTCATAATCACCTGATTAGATGCTTAATGTATTACTTCATTTTTTTTCAATTGAATTGTATAACCAATAATGTTTATTGTGTGATTTGATTTTTTGTAAATATTTTATATACTTTTTTCAATTCACTCAGTTAGCTGGGATGCTGTAACTTGTTTTGTTTCTATATTATTTTCAGCTATATATCTAGCTAGAGGAAATCATGAGAGCAAGAGCATGAACAAGATATATGGTTTTGAGGGTGAGGTGCGCTCAAAGTTGAATGAAACATTTGTGGAACTATTTGCAGAAGTATTCTGCTGTTTACCTTTGGCTCATGTGATAAACGAGAAAGTTTTCGTAGTCCATGGGGGTCTTTTTAGTGTTGACGGGGTCAAACTCTCTGAAATCCGATCAATTAATCGGTTTTGTGAGCCTCCCGAGGAAGGTATAGATGCACCATTTTTTTTCTTGACTTGATCTCAGTTAACACATTTTTGCATTTCATTGTAGTTTTGTTTATGAATATATGTTCGGTATGCGTAGGGTTGATGTGTGAGTTGCTATGGAGTGATCCACAACCTCTCCCTGGAAGAGGACCTAGCAAGCGTGGTGTAGGCCTTTCTTTTGGTGGGGATGTTACAAAAAGGTTTTTGAAGGATAATAATTTAGGTATGTTTTCCATTGGTCCGACACTTAATTTCTTATTTCATTAGTGACTTCATATGAATTATCACTTTACAGATTTAGTTGTGCGATCTCATGAAGTAAAGGACGAGGGTTATGAGGTTGATCATGATGGTAAACTCATAACTGTATTTTCTGCTCCAAATTACTGTGATCAGGTAACCATATCCCTTTTGTTACAACCTTCTTTCTTAAATAATTTTATGGTGACCATGCCACACACTTCTTATATTAATGTATTTAAGCAATCACTTATCCTCCTATGAAGGTATCTATATGCTGATTTTTCATTTTTTTTGTAGATGGGTAACAAAGGTGCCTTTATTCGATTTGAAGCGCCTGATTTGAAACCCAACATTACTACATTTGCAGCAGTGGTTAGTATCTTTCTTGTTTTGAAGTCTGTCACGCTATATCATGTATTGTCGTTTTAATAAAAAATGAAAAGGGAAAAGAATCATGTTGTCAAATATCGGCCATGGAAACACCATGGCTAATTGCAGTGGCAGATATTTCACATCTGTCACATGGCCAATTTGTGAATGATGGTGGCACCATGGTGTTCTATGGCAGCTTAAAATGTTGAATTTTGGGCTTTTCGCCCTCGTTTGTCATCTGTAATCGATAACACACTGTAACTCTTCATTTTATGCAACAATCAATTTGTTGCAATGTGATTATATTATACATATCTTCATTCAATTTGTGAGGTTATGTGGTGCTGACATACTTTCTTATTGGTTTGGTTCACTTTGTTGAATTCGCAGCCACACCCTGATGTTAAACCAATGGCTTATGCAAACAACTTCCTCAGAATGTTCTCATAATCAATATATAAGCTGACTAGAAATCTAGAACTGCCAATGGACGGTGCTGCTTTGAAATGTCTAAATTTTAAGCCCTAAGGGCAACATTTTGGATGGTCACTAGAGAAGATTTGGTACATGTTGATCACTTTTGTTTTGTATAATATTTTGCATTTAACATTTTATTGAAATTCATTTTTCCCTCTCCAAATGATGCCACTTTCTTTTGTACTTTTTGTTTCTTTTGGTAAACAAGTGTAAGGAAACTTGTATCTTCATTGGCTTCATGAGACAAGAAGTGATTATGGCTTAGTGTAAACTGGTTACATGAATGGCATAGGTTGATTGAACCTTTTACTTATCTGTGTTTGACCAAGTATTGTTGATTTGATTTCATTTTTTGGATAGATTTTTTTGATGTTTAGGATGCATTTGGAAATTGGAAGTTTGCTTACATTACAACTTTTTATTTTTATTTTTAAGAAATACATTACAACTAATTTGGAATTAGCTTATTACACAAACACTCGTAGGAGAACTGTTAAAATAGCTTATAACAAGCCTTTTAGTGGATTTCAACTTATTCAAATAAACTCCTTGGGGGTTGTAGAAAAATAATTGAACTGTTTTTCTTCTTTTGGTTATAGAACTAGCATGTAAAATTGTAAATAAACACTTGCATATTAAATTCAATGGCCGTTTAATTAATCAGTTTATCCAGATACATTTTTAGTCATGGATAAGATATCTGTTGATAAATTTTGCCTATTGTTTTATTTAACAAAAAATAGTAAGGGTATCATTATCAATATTTATTCATCAATACTATTGTCATGGATTATGATATGATCCAAGACTCATTCTGCGTGAATCCTCAATAACAAAATAGATTGTTTCCTAAAAAAAATAAAAATAGATTAAGTGTTACGGTGTCCCCGCAACACACTAAAGTAAATCATGTGATCAAATCACCATCCAATGATTTTCGTCAAAAAAAAAATGACCATCCTATGATCATCATCAGACAATGGTCCACAAATCATGTTGAGATTCATGCAACAAAACCATCTAACTGTTTTGTGCATCAACATCATTACACCTCAACAATAAAAGCATTCCAATCCATTTTGAAAGTTACATGATTCATTCTAGGAAAACCTTTGGATCTTCTAAAGTCATCAATAACCTAAGCGTCCGAGTCTTTGTAGATACACCACCACCCTTGATGTTGCAACGCCGTCCTCCACCCGTGTGAACTAGCTTCAACCGTCGTCATTAACTAAAACCATAGTTTTACTATTTTTTTCCTTTTTCTTTTTGTTTATATATCAAATGATATATGATAGATCAAACCTACATTAATTTTTACCGTTTATCTCCTTTCTCACACTTTTTTTGACATCTTTGTCCTTCTCATTTTCATCGCACGATTGAACACACCTTTAACGATTTCTACCTAATTAATCAGACGTAAGCCTTCTTAAGATCCACCTAAGCAACATTCTGTCACTAAAAGAGATCTATCTAAACAACTATAAATATGATATATCTTTTTTAACAAAACAGCATGTTTTTTTACACTCTTTGCTTACTTAAGATATATAGAATTCAATATAAGTTGAGTCGTAACTCGTAAGTCAATCAATAATTTTTTTTTATTAAAGATGTCTCACTTTTAACACATTCTGCGTTGTTTTTTTGACTTAAATTTTAACTCATTCAATTTTGTTAAATGAAATTCATTTTTAAGTAACTGAATCATGTCAGTCCCAATTTTTATCAATACAAATGTGTTGAGAAATGAAAATAACATATCATGTATTAGACTACGCTCATGTATACAACCAAGTCTTATCCCATTAAGTGGGGGTAATGTATCATTTCTTAAAATATTGTTTGACTTCAATTTTTTCCACCCCGAACATGACAACAAAAAAACACAAATGTTGTTTCTTTTCCAAAATATTACGGCATCTGATCTTATATGTAAGAGAAAATTGAATCAACAAAAATTAATATATTTGATCCAAATTAACCTAACTTTATCTTATTCATAAAACTAGAGGGTGTACTTTTCAATAAATTATGTCCTTTAGAAGTACACTTGCAAAAACTTGTGTGATTTGCCATGCCTCAAAGTAGGACATAAGAGAGTTACTTTCCAACAAATAAAACAAAAATATTGTTTATCGCTAGGATGGATAAATTCATTAAAGCGGGTTTTCCTTGTCGATGAGTACATTCAGAGCGTTTTTTAAGAACCATATGGGGGAAAGGAAGCTCTCAGTTAGTGAAGTAAATCGCGATAATTTTTGTTTCTTGTACTGGGATGGATAAATTGATTAAGTGTGTGTTTGGTTTTCCGTTTGTAACAGACAACATCACGTTTGTCTGCTTTCCAATATGTTTTTGCCGTGATTTCCAGAAGCTCCAAATACTAACATATTCGCTAACGTGGTTTTTTTCCGTGATTTCCATCAAACTCCGTTTTACAAACGATGTACCAAATATACATTAAAACAAATTTTTCTTGTCGATGAATATATCTGGGAAAAAAACCATATGGCAGAAAAGGAAGCTCTCAGTTAGTAAAGTTAATCACGATAACTGCTCCACAAGCCTCTCAGATTGCTCAATCTTTATAATAAGCCGGTCATAAGTTACATCCCGATCCAAAAACGACCAGGTCATAACTCTGATAGATTTTTTACGATCATGAGTTTACTATATGATAAATCCGAAGGACTTTTAAGCAATAAGAGATGACTATAAAACAATCATCGTAAATCACGGGCTTACATGGTTGTTGGGCTATGATACCAAGCCCAAACAAATCTCACATCTCAGAAACCCAAAGCCTCTCTCTCTCAGTAGAGTTCGATTCCAGAGAGAGAGAGAGAGATACCCTTTAGCGTTGTTTCCTCTTGTGTGTGCTAAACCAACCAAACCAAAGCGACGCCGGTGGAAGTCGTATTGTCTTCTCTTTCCATTCCATTCCACTCCACAGTACAGTAACTCTCTCTCTCTCTGTCTCTCTCTCTCTCTCTCTCTCAAATTTTCATTCTCTTTTTATTATTCTTTTATTCAAAACACAATGCAATTTCAAACTCAATAAAACCATGCAGAGATCTCTATTACTCTCCCTCTCTTTCTCAATGGGACCCAATTGCTTCACTTCTTTGATAATTTTTGATGATGCCCATTTAGACCCTTTTGTTTAATTTGATTAAAGTTTGAATCTTTTTTTAATGGGGTTGATTTTTTCTTGTATGTTTCACTATATGCCATGTGTTTTTGGTGTTTTGAGGCAATTCTGGTTAATGGGTATTTTACCATTTTGATGAAAAATTGTTATGATGATTGTTGAAGTATTGTGTGAGTTAAAATGAGAAGGATTGTTATGTTGAGTTGGTGAGTTTGTGCTTTGAGGGAGAGTACATACCTATGTAGCACTTGATCAAAGCCGACACTGACACATGTGATTAAATTCAATTATGTTATTTTTCTCAAATTACTATCAGTGTTGACATGTTAATGTCGTGTCCGTGTTTGCTTTGGTGTTTCATAGGGACATACATTGTTTTGAGTGTGTTTGGATGTGCCTTATATTTTTGTCATTTGTGGAAGTTAAGGTTTAGGGATTAATTGTAAGGTTTGGTTTTGAAGATTGAAATGAGATAGAAAATGAAAATGTTGGAATTTTGGATTAACAGTTAGGTGATGTAAGGGAGTAAGATTTTGTTTTTAAGTTGAAGGTTCATGTTTAGTTCAATTCAAGGAAGGAACATATAGATGGGATTTACGAAAACTGGTTTTTGATATATAAATGAGCTTTTGATATTGCACTATAGTGGCACTGCTGTTTGCTGACTCTGCCGCGTAATGCTCCAGGAAAAAGAACCTGTTTTTTTGTTTTTAAAAAGAACCTGTTTTATTGTTTTTAATTTAGATTTTAATGTTTAGCTACTTAAGGTTTAGGTGGTAGAATCAGACGTTTCTACGATCTCACAACTCCTTGTTATGTTTGTCTATGCCCATAAACATAAATTGGTTGAAACGGACGAGATCCCCGCACAAAGACGCGGGAATGGTGGAATCATGCGATTCTGCCTTCTCATAATTCCGGGATCGCGATCTGGTTACTTAAAACGTTCAAAACCCTAAAAAAATACGTGTTTTATTTTACTGTGATGTGGAACAGTTAATTTCACACTCATATCCTCCCATTAAGCCTATTAATTTGTTGAAACCTTCCCAATACAGTCACTTATATCTCACCACGTAGCCCTTAAAATCTTCTGTTTTTCTTTTTTTGATAAAATGATTTACTGTTTTTCTTTTCACTATTGTTCTTCCTTCCATTGTGTGCAACCGTTCGTTCTCATAACAACCCCCTATTGACTATTCATAGAGTTTTTTTTTTTAATAAATATTTTTGACTTGTGTTCTAGGTTCTGAATTTTGTTGTCCTAGATTTGAGTTTCTTTAAGTAGTTTGGGTGTTATTTGATTTACTTTATTTTACTAAATTATGTTTTTTCATTTGCATAATTATGAATTTATATGCAATATACGAGTTTTTGAAATTGGTGGGATATTATGATCTATTTATGACCTATTCACGAGTTTGTGACCCCTCCCTGTCCTTGTGAATGTGGAAGCTGTTATGAGAACTAGACTCTGACTACCTTAGTTTAAACTTCCGGACCCTGTGAATGCGGAAGCTTTAGTGCACCAGGCTGCCCTTTTTTTTATTATCCCTGTTAGTATTTTGCTGTTTAAGGTAATATTAATATTGTCTCTGTTTCATCCAATGTAAACCAAGAGAGAAAAAGTTTTTTAGACAACAAGAAAACAATTAAGTACTGTCTTCTAAAGCTAAAAAAAAAAAAAATCCCTTTTTGAAGTATGTTTTATCATTCCATATTACTCTCCTTACCAGCAAAGCAGCCTACAGTCTGGTATGGCGACATATAACATTTTAGTGTGGTTTATTTATTATGTAAATTTCCAGCATGATTATGATAGGTTCATATACCAATGCATCAATCGGTGTGGTTTATTTATTATGTAAATTTCCAGCATGATTATGATAGGTTCATATACCAATGCATCAATCGTACACAACAACCATATAGTTTTGTTCTGCATCTATATTTGCTTCCACGGGAAAAAATATTGTCCACCCCTAAATTATTAGGTTTTAATATCATTAATGTTTTTCAAATTCATAAAATATTAATTAAAATTCTTAAATGGATTTCTATTTTGAAGTTAAGACTCCGGTTTTGCAT
>Ga0315914_1004852_pt1 | contig 19899 bp, 8 predicted proteins | sample MpolenodulesMG_FD_203920 | JGI IMG/M metagenome (GOLD analysis project Ga0315914, IMG submission 203920) | Medicago polymorpha root nodule microbial communities from Los Angeles, California, United States - elongated nodules | ecosystem: Host-associated > Plants > Roots > Nodule | place: USA... | reverse complement strand
TTTATTGTTTCCGAATTCCCTTTTTAATACCGATTAAGACTTCTTTTGTTGTAATTTTGCTAAGTTATTTATTTTTATCAAACAATGTTTTTTAAGGATTGTTTTTATCAATCATATTTGATTTAAATAAAGAAACATATTCTTATAAAAGTAAAAATAAGAAACTTAAAATTAAAAAAAAAAAACTGCATTGATATTAACTTAAATTGGTGAATTCAATTAAAAAAACAAATATTAACTCAAATTAGCTTCCATAACAGTGGCTCATCACTAGAGTCCACTTTTACATTGTATAAACAAACAAATCCGTTAATAAATAGATAATAAACAATTGGTTGAGGGGTTACTTTATTTTTGTTTTTGTGCATGGAAAAAAAGTTACTTACAAGTAACCAGTCTAGCATCTCAACCGTTGAATAAAATAATTAATATATCTATGGTCAAAACACAACTTTCCCATGGTTGGAAAGGAATCACCATTCCCATGGTAAATGCCACCTAACAGTTATAGTTGTAAAGTGAAAGCATATAATACTTGGTTCGATTCCTTGCAAACTCTTTTTTTCATAAAAATTACTCAGATCCACCAAAAAAAGGCGGGATTAATTAGGGCAAACTTTTTAACATATATATATGCGCGCATATAGTTTACGAAGGAGAAAGAAAAAAAACACTCCAAGCAAAAATACAAACTGATATATAATATTTTAGCAAGAAAATAATGTATAATACACCTTTTCAAAAACTAATCCGTTTCATAAAAAAAATATTTACCACCACCGCCCACCGCACCATAAATTGCGTATCCTATACAAATGTTTGCTGTTTCTCACCGACATAAAAATAGGTTTAAAATCCTAGGTATAAAATAATGATGCCATTCTAACAAAGAATAAGAAGGAGAATAAACCATGTTTAAAAAAGAAAAGAATATCAATACAAAAAAATGAATAATACCAATACAAAAAAAAAGAAGTTGTCAAACTGACCCATCAAAGACAGCTATCTTTTCTCACTATCTCTCTTATCTTATATTTTCTCTCGCATCTTTTCTCTCTAAAGTTCCTGTTGAACATTAGTGTGATATTGAAAAATAAATTGGATGATTAAATACCTAAGTAATTATACTTTGATCTAATGTTGTGTGAATTGAAAAAATAGAGTGTGGGGTCCCACATAAAATAGAACTCACACATTAGTAGTGTTTAAACTGCAGTATTTAATTTTAAATACTTGATAATGATAAAAATAATAGTAATTATTATTTTTATTCGAGAATATCACTTCCCATAAATTTAGCTTACGGTGATTGTGATAAGAATAAGAATTTAATTGAATTTCTTATATTTCCTTCATTCAAATCTAATAGTTTGTTTCCTCCACTTTTGTAAATTTGTTTCTTTTGATCCTATCCACAAGTGTTGTTAAACTGATTAATGGATAAACTCCATCTTAATCTTACCATTAGAGTAACTGTTGTTGCAATTTTTGCTAAAACAGTTACAGAATCCCTATATAAATAGAGGACTCCACTCAATTTGAAAAAACACACCAAAGAGTTTCATTGAGTTGTCGGAAACTCTTTCTCTCTTCTCCTTTTCTTAACTTGTGTTGATGAGTCTTTCTTCTCTTCATTTCCTTTTTTCAATCCCTTCGAAATTAAGAGTGTTCTTAAGACCATAGTCCCTTTCCAGTTTAATGTCCCTTCGAAATTAAGAATGGTCTTAAAAACATAGTCCTTTCGATAATATAAGTCCCTTCGGAATAAAGAGTACTATTAAGATCATAGTCCCTTTTTGAAATAATAATGTCCCGTCGAAATTAAGAATGATCTTAACGGTATATAAATATTCTTTCAATACTTTAATTGAGGAGAAATTAAAAAGTGGAAATGGTGGTATCACCATATTTGAGTGGTCGTAGTGCCATATTGATACTTTGGAGAAATTAAAGTTAGAATGGTGGTAACACCATATTTGAGTGGTCTCAGCTCCATAACAGAGTGGTAACAATACGATATTAAAGTGGTTTCAGTATTAAAGAGTGGTCTTAGACTTAGTATCATATTTGAAGGTGTAAATCTCGAACGGTTTTCTATAGTGCAGTAGTTAACCGCATAGTTGTAGCTGAGCTTGTTTTATCCTGAGGCGGCGTGGTTGATAGTCTGTCTTGCATAATTTTGAGCAGTGCCACGAAACGTCTTAAAGAGAGCGACCTGGTCGTGACTCAACCTAGTAACAACTTTGGTAGATAATAGAATTTGAAAATCCAAATACAACAGTTTGAAAATCCAAAAACAACAATCACTTAAAAGTAGATAACTCAAAGTTAAAGAATCCATTTTCACTTTTAATAGGTTATATTTTTGGTCTTTTTAAAAAAAATATGGTAATTTTACTGCGCACATTTTTTTAGGCTAACATGCTATTGATTTGATTTTTCACCATTGCTTATTTGGATGTAACTTGTGTTGGGATTTCTAAAAGGAATAAAAGATGAATTCTCTTTTTTTAATTAAGTTTTCTTTATATATAAGAGTTGGAGATTGAATCGATGACCACTTGGTTAAAGAGTCCAAATCACTGTCAACTATAAATTCATCTGTAAAAAACTATTTATAATTATATATATTCTAATTTCCCAAGCTTCACGATACATAATACTAAAATAGATGGCATCAAAATGATCTTTTATAAAACATTTCCCACACAAAGAGGCTTGATAAAAAGCTAAAATCCATCCACCTCTTAAGCTTATCTCTAGACCGTTTGGTAAGAAAAGAAGAACCTAGGTTGAACTGTTAGGTCCCAACATAAAATTTAGTGACACAATAATTGGTCGGTCCCATGTATGTATTTTCAGGTGTTATAAAAGCTCAATTTGGCCAAAGTGCCTAAAACTTCAAAATTTATCCATTGCTTTGATGTCCTAGCTCCCCCAATAAACACCACCAACACCAACACCTTTATTTGAATACACAAAGCACAAGCAATGCCTTTGTTAACAGAAGAATTGAAGTCCAGAGCAGAAGTGTATTATGGTGATAAAGTTTGCAGGGAGAAGTTCTCTCTTTTGCTGGCAGAAAAAGGTCTACCAGATGGATTGTTAACCATACAGGACATTGAAGAATGTGGGCACGTGAAGGAAATAGGTTTTGTTTGGCTCAAGCTTGGGAAGAAGATGGAGAGCAGGTTTGATAACATACTTGTTTGCTATGATTCAGTGGTCACTGCTTATGTGGAGCCAAACAAGATCAAGAATCTTACTGGCGTTAAGGCTAGAGATTTTTTGGTTTGGTTCACCTTGCAGGAGATTTATGTCAAGCCAGTTAAGAAAGGTGGATCCTTCATCACATTCAAGTCTTTGGTTGGTTTGTCCATGTCATTTCCAGTGTCATTGTTCCAAGCTGGGAAACTTGAAGACAAGGAAAATCAAATTGTAATTAATTAGTGCAAAAACTAGTTATGATAATTATTCACATCATATTATGCTTGATGTGATGCACTTGTATATATTTTTTTTATGATTTGTTGCTTGTAGTTTATTGAAAATTGGGAACCTCTGTAAAATGAGAGGGTACCGGAAAAAGAATATGCTAAGCAATATTTATTTGTTCCACAAGAATATGCTTAATAAACTGCTTATTGTCCTCTTTCCAAATTGTTCACGTAATCTTCTTAGAAGGGGTGTGTGTGTCAAATTCTTATGCATGGCATCAAGTATGACGAGTGCAAGGGTCACCCTCAAGAGCCGTAATTCTGATTGAAAGGAGCATTTGCGATGGAGACGCTAAGTAAGTTGAAGACAAGGTGATACATGTGGTAAATTTTGTGTTAGTATAATGTTGATAAATACAACTAATTATAAGTTTAAGTTGTATTAAAGTAAAATAAGATTTAAACAAACTCTTACCAAATTATTTTAGATAAATGCCAACATGATAACTTAAGACAAATACTAACATGTCTCTTTTAATACGATCAAACTCGTTAATTGATTGATTTCTAAATACTGTGGGTTCAGTCGATTAAATCCAAGGCTATGGAGGGGAACAAAAATACATCTGGCCTTTTCATGTCAGTATATTTTATTTTTTATTCTTATACACTCACTCAATATATTAAAATGAAGAAATTAGAAACAATAAATGATTCTTACTGTCTTAAAAACAAATGATTCTTACTAGCAGGGGAATTTAAATTTAGGTCAAAAAAGTAGGGTCATTTAAATTGTTGTTGGAACTAATATTTGGAGAAAACAAACATGTGTAAAGCAAAGACTTCACATCATAGAACTATCTCAAAAGTTCCCTAAAAATAAAAAATAAAAACTATCTCAACAAAATAAAATTATCATATAGTTTTTTTTACGACAAAAAATTATCATGCAGTTATCCGCCATAAAAATAAGTTCATATGCTACGTAATAATGATATCTAAATCTCCCCTAAGAAAATGATATCATTATTAAACATATAATATAAACTAAATACATTATTTATTCAATGTATCTTCAAAAAGAATCTCTCTTATATTTAGGGTCGGAGGGAGTAAATATGACTAGAGTTAGATCTCTAGAGTAATAAAGAATAGAGGATTTTAACCGCAAAATATTTACTTAATTCACTATATTTTATTGGCAAATTCTATGGTACATCCAATATATTTGAGTGTACCGGTACACTCATTCTTTAAATTAATAACTAAATGAGTTATTTTTTTTGAAGAAAAATATATTTTTTATCACTTATAATTATAATAACTAAATCTTATTCATTAAAAGTGTCAACGGAATAAAATTAATTTTTTTTGAATTTTTATCACTCATAATTGAGAACATTGATCATTTTTTACGATAATATGTAAAAAAATTACAATAATTTTTATAAACAATAAAATGATGTTTTTTCTTATAAAATGATGTTCTGTAAAATATAAATATTGACAAAGAGCTATTTATTACACAAAAAATAATCGTTTATTTATAAAATTTGAAGGAAGAGTACCCGTAGAAGTTCCCTACTTTATTTGGGCGTTTAGAGAAAAAGAGAGAAGGAAGGGATTTTATTTTTCTTCATTGGACTAAAATCCTCCAATATGGGAAAACTAAAAACATGCATTGCAGGAGGGTTTTGGATGATTTTGAATCAATTTTCCAATTCATTAATTCTATTTATTATAATCTCAACCAAAAAAAAATACTCATAAGTATTCTCATCTAATCCCATGCAAGAATACTCACAAAAAGTGAGGGATTCTCTAATCTTTCCCTTCCTCCCCTTTACTCCAACTCTTACCCTCCTAACTGACACAATGGCAAATGGTATTACAAACGTTATAATTTTACAACACTGACAAAAAGAATGAGGTTACATAACTAATAAAAGACATGCCATCCACTCTGCCCTCTTCTCACCTATACTCTATACAACTTCCAACTTTCTAAAATTGCAGCAACTAGCCTATTAGAAAGGGTTCCTTCTTCCTGTAGTAGATTTTTTTGTAGGTGGTGGTCATGGAGGAGTATGAAGACTTACATCTTTCTTTAAACCACTTCACTTGACAAACCAATTGTATCAGTTGCACAGCTTTTTTCAGTGTACAATGGAAACTGGCACAAGCTTGCAACATATAATATACATGCTTACAGACTCAAACCTGCAGATTTATGAGTATTCAGATAGATGCATAATGCAAATATAAATTTCAAATTATTGGACATAAGTGCACTGCATTTCATTTACTGTATGTTGCAACTTATTCATAGGGCATGCATGCATACAGTTTTCTTTTCTTATAGGTAACCTCTTAGTTAGTTGGCTAGCAGAGGATTGGGCTACGCTGTATAGATAAATAAATAAATAAGAGGAAGGGATTAGAGGGAATGTCCCATGTCATGGATGAATATCATCAATGCTCCAGTCACAGGGCAGTAGGTAGTGCGCATGCATGGATTCAGGGGTTGTCAAGTTCAGCAAAAATGCATAACAAGATCATGACATTCTTGGAGAGTTAGGGAAAGAGGTTGCAAGTTTTTAGAAGATTACTCAAGGATGCTTATCTTTGGATCCAATAAAGGATACAAAAACCATCGGAGCAAGAAGATAGAAGGAGATCAAGAACCAGAACCACAGTGAGAGAGGAGGAAAAAGAACATGGTATCACAATCACAAGCAATGTGAGAAACCAACTTTGAGGAAACAGAAATAGTAAAAGACAAAAATGCTTCCAGCGGGTATGGTGGAACTGTGGAAGGACTTGGTTAATAGAAGAAAAGGAACACGTGGAAAAAAGGTAGACTTGATTCTCTATCCAAAAACGGGGCTCCGAAAGAAAGACATCCAGTCAGACCTCCCCCAACATCAGACCCTCCAGGTGCGTTTTGGGTCAATTGAAACTATGAAGTGTTATGTAATGTCACATTGGCACCCCAGACCCTCCAGATATGGTTTATTTAACAATCTGATTTAAGTTCAAACTAAAGTTGTAAAATAAACCAAAATACAAACTACAAAATGAATGTTTGGGGGTGGGAAGTATTGGTATGTAATCCCTGTTGGCTGGTCAGACAGCGAGTAGAAGATTAGGCCGTGATATAAATAAATAAGAGGGAGGGAATCTATCTTGTTATTTGCGACTACTGGGGCCTTTGGACATGAGGAGCAATCTTCTATCTTTATAATTAGGGTTGTCCCTATTTTTCTGTAATTAAAATACCAGCTCCTGTCACTTTCTTGCCAGCCTTATTATTGTGTTACCCCCATATTGTGTTGTTTTGAATCTACGAAAACCATATGCCAATGTCTTATGTGATTCCCACACATGTATTAGTTTTTTTTAGGGATGTATTCATTTATTGTGCTGTGTACGTCAGCAAAACATATCATAAACTTAACATAGTAAACAGAAAATGACCTGGATGCAAGGATAATCAACTGACTAAGATCATATCCAGTCAGTGTAATAAAACTTACCAAGACTTGGGGTATCGTAAGGAAGAGAAAGGACAATGAATATAAAACAACTGAGATTGTTGTCCCAGTAATTAGGTTGTGTATCAGGCGCTTGTCATCTTTGCTAGGCACAAATGCATTTTTCAGTGTATTGGTCAGCTGAAAGAGCCGATAGGAAATCTGCAGGCAAGTAGAATGTTAAATCCAGAATAAACCAATATAAAGAATTTAAACCCAACAGTGGTGTTTACTTACTGCAACATATATGGAAGTAGTAAGCAGGAAGTTCAACATTGGGTAGTCTGGGATCAGGGAAAGCAACAGTTTGGGTTGGCCATCTGGAATGCCTGACCTGAAATCAACCAACGACAGGGAAAAAAGAATTCATTAGGATGAACGAAAAAAAGTTACACCACAAGTTGCATCAGGAATGCATACATAAATCCATTTGTGCATGTAACTATGCACCCGTCTTTGTTAAGGATTTTCCCCTATTGACATGAAAAAGATTAACGGAAAAGTTGAGTCTTGATCAATAACTCTTGATTCACCCCATGTGTACAACAAAGCATAATTTTATTGTTATGATAATAGAATATTTAATAATCTTATGATATGGTATAACTGAAATTATTTTTTACTAATATTTATACATACAAATTAGGAAATAGTGCTTCTAGAAATTCAAAATTAAATGTCAAGAAAGAAACAGAATTCAAAGTTAAATGTCAAAAAAGAAACAAAAAATTCAACAGAACATGGCATTGAAAGGCATAACTAAAAAAGCACATCAATGTCCTTGTGAGCTTAGTTCCGTTGGTAGGGACAATGCATAATACATGTAAGGTCCGGGGTTCAAACCCCGACCACCACAAAAAAATAAAAAAAATAAAAAAGCACATCAATGAATTCATTGATCTATGTGATGTCATGCCAAACATGTGAATTCTATGTGCACCAACATCCTGGTATCTCTCATGCCTAGGAATCTAATATCCTTAGGCATCTAAGGGGGCACCAAACACCCCCTCAACTCTATCAAAATATTTATGAATTATATCTATTAAAGCACCAGTAAAAGCTAAAAGCAAGAAATCAACTTTTGAATACCTTAACCAGATATGAATCTGGGATATGTAAGTCTCCAGTGTAACCTTCCCGAGCCATCTAGGAGCAAAGAATCATTAGGAAGTTAGTTCACAAAATAAAGTTACAACAATGCTAGTACAAATTATCTCATTGATGATGAATACATGTCTGTGTGCATTTTTAAATGTGTGCAAAGCAAAGGAACATAGAGAGAGAGAGAGAGAGAGAGAGAGTAATAAAAGTTGTGGTCTACAAAGACAACTTACGCAAAAAGGGTCAGCGAATAGCTACGGAAACTTTGAGTAATATTGCGCAAGCATATGTAAACCCTGTTAAATAAATAAATGGCACATTAATCACTAGAAAGGTTTTGAATAGCTCAAGGCCCAAAAACAATACATGAGGAAATATGGGCATACGTTATTGGAATCCATGAGGTATAAGGATGGTATTTGTTGTATGTAACCTTGTCCAGCTTGTATATGTACTCAAACCAAAAATAACCCATCTGGAAGAAAAAAATACAGTCAGGGACACAAAAATTATACAAATCGAAGGTGTACTAGTAGTATAATAACAATACCACTTAAAATATTATACCGCTGAAGATATTAGCACAACAGAAGCTTTGATTGATATTCTGCGTTTGATTTCTGTTTCCTCCAATTTCTCCATCCATCGTTCGACCTATAATATCATATGATAGTTACTAACATGTTGAACTCAAAGGAAAAGAGGCAGAAATAGAATATAGGGACTGTTTGGATAAGATTCTCAAGAAACACTTCAGGGAAAAATATATTGAGAATCACGCAAAAACTATGAATTTTTTAAACGGCTCCTCATAATCTTATTAAATTGAGAAACTCCTATAAGCTAGAAGATCATCCCAACCAGGCCATAATCTGCCACTTCAAAATCATTACTCAATAACAGAGAGGATGGAGGTGAATGTTAGATTTGTCTTGGCTTGTTCAAATATTAAAACAAGAAACTCACAGTTGGATGATAATAAGCATATATCATTCCAATTATCCATATATATCGATCAAGCCCTGAGCGAAAATGCCATTCATGCAAGCGGGTAAAATGTGATTTAGATGGATCAGGATCAGTATAACCTGCAAGTTCAAAGAAATATTCCTGTCAGCATGATCTGCTGTGCTTTCATGTGTGCACCCAAACATCAAAAATGTTACTAACCGAGCATGAAAGTGAATGGACTCCAAACCCATTCAAATACTCCAGGTATCTCCCATACTAAGATAACAACCAAGAAGCAAGCACCAATTTTTGCAGCAATGACCGACCCAAACTCATTATATTTGTTGAGAATACCGAGTGCTCCATAAACCATAAGAGTGAAAAGAGTGTGCATGGGGCAGATGTAGTATAACATGTAACTGTTGTTAAGTACAACACAACAGAACAATACCAAGAAATTAAGCCTCCACATCATCTGTTCAACCAGAAAAAGACGGAAGATGTTACAGTCAGTACAGACCAAATGTGAATAGCAATGCTATAGTTCTAGGAATTGATATACCTGAGCAAATCTTGCCATGCTAAAATCTTTACGTATATAATAGTATGAGAAGTTTCCAAATCCAGTCATCCAAACATATGCAGCAATGAACAAACGGATTGAATTGTAGATTTCAGATGCAGCAAAGTAATGGTACATCAAGAACAATACCTGTGTTTTTTTAAAAAAAAAAAACAATACATGTGTCAATTTCAAATGGTAGAAATGTGGAATGTTAGTCACATAAGAGTTGAATAATTGGGGTATATGATGGAAAAAATCTAAAATTCTTGGCCAAAACTGAATGGTGCTTCCTTTATAGTAAATGTGGATCTGAAAGTATTTCCATCATAGATGATAACAAAGAGACTACCTATGAAATATGAATTGAAAAAGTGACCAACCTGCATCCAGCCTTTCCATTCTTCAGTCTGATGCCTATTTAAGTAAAGTATGGATTTCCCAGAAAATGGTGACTTGTCATGATGTATTGTAAATGAAGTTATTGCTGAAATTATGATGAGGAGAAAATAGAGGAAGATGAATAGATCCCTATTGTAACTCTGCAAAAACATATGATTGTCAGCAAAAACATCATATCAGTAATTCATGAAAGGCACATGAAAAACATGTTTTTCAAATATATACTAATGCTTTTATGGATAAGGCACACAATGTGAGCATTACACTGAGTTGGATTAAGATATAATATATTATAGAACATTACGGCATGGTTTGTTCCATGTAGTCGACCCCATTAGTGGGATAAGGTTAGGTTATTGTTGTTGATGAACATTACAATGCATTGGGTAATGGTCTTTTTTTTTCTCTTTTTATCCCCCTTAACAATTGAGTTCAATCTTTTGGCAGTTAACTCTTCCAGAACAATGGTCCGACCCGCTTGGATATTTTTCCTAATTTCAAATGGCCACCCAAGTATTCCAAACCACAAAAATTCAGGGGAGATCAATGTAGATTTTCAAAATAGGGGGAGATTGTGAAAAATCAGGGAAATACAGTAAGACTGGAATGTTTCTTTCTAATGCCTATACTGGCTTCAGTTTTTTATCTAATTAGGTTTTATTAAAGACTGAAATGTTTCTTTCTAATACCTATATTGCCTTCAGCTTTTTATCTAATTATGTTTTATTTTTATAATAACGCAACCAATTCTTATTTTCTTCACTGTGCGATCTGTTTTGCCATATAAATCAAGCAAAAATTATATCCAATATTTGGTGGTATTATGATAGAAGTTCAACAAGTACTAGAGGTGGGTGTCTATCCATGATTACCCAAATGAAAGAAATATAAAGTGCTACAATACAAAAGATACAAGTATGTTGAAACATTATGAAGACAACAGTTGGGAGGGATTGAACTATAATGTCATGCTGCAATATTTGCTTACAGAACTGACTATTCAATCACATGATTAGATCCAGGTATCGAGAAAAAGGAAGTAACATGGTGAAATTATTAACCTTTTTTGATGAGCCAAAGAAATCCGTGCGATCACATAAATAGTAGTAGGCCAAAAGAAGACCGAATTCAGACCTATAACAAAGAATGAGTGAAGGAAATAGAAGTTAGTAGTTTGATCTACACATTTAACTATCTTGTCATATAAATAAAATGGTTCACTTACATGGCTCTAAGTGTCAAACGGTTTTCAAGAAGGAAATGTTCATCCAAAAAGAAGAACCTGAAGAAATAATAAATGGCCAGGTACATGCATAAGTTTTCATTTAAGCAGAGACAGAAATATAGAACAACAATTTGTGCAAGCATAAAGAAGAGCTACATGAATTAATACCGAATAATCGATGTTGAAGCAGTGAAGCTTCGAGCTTTTGGAGTTGGGGATACTGGCTGCAGAGCTCCTCCCTCCAATAAAACTGTTGTCTCTTCATCTTTAACAACATCAGAGCGCACTTCAACTAAACCGATGTCCGAGTGCCTACTAGAATGAATATAAACAACTTCCGTAAGAAATACTAGCAACAAGTTCTTAATCCCTTCCCTTCTTTACACATTCGATAAAACATAAACAATCCAACAAGATTTCTCTCTCCCAAAACACTTCACCACTTAATTGGCTCATAATCATATTCAACCGGTGCAGAGACCTCTAAAAACATTCATTATATTGCAGCCCCAATTGTGGTTGCATACTTTTTAGCAACGAGCCACCGACACTTGTGACGGAAGGCGTGTCTAGTGTCCAACACCAACACATGTGATTGATTACATTCAATTAATTTAACGGTGTGGACGTGTTAGATTCACAGTGTGAATGCTTCACTGGTTGCATATCTCAATTTAGAAGTATGATCAGATTATCAAATTTTCAATTAAAAAGAGGCAGATATAGTAAAAATACACAGAATGTTAATAATCTCATAAAGTCTCAAACAGCTTAAATGTTGAGACGATGGATGAAACTTACGCTTTGGACGTTAAAGAATTTTGGCGATACTCCAAAATCTCGGAATATATCCATGCTATAATTACCGGAAAGAGCCCGAGCAAGAACGAAACCTGAAAGCATCAAAATCCAAAGTAATTAGAACAAACACGTTGAACAAAGTAATTAGCGGTTAATTAACACGAAACAGTGCAAGATCTGAGAGAAGAAGTTGAAAACGAACCTGACCGGGAGTGACAGGGCTGAGGATATGCATTTCGCGAATTGAATTCACCGGTGATCTACGGCTAGATCTAGTGAAGAAGAAAGAAATGTGAACCCTAGATTTGGGAAATGTGAATGAAGAGAATCTTGTGTAAGCAAAATGGTTAGTGAAGTAGAACTTACTCACTCACTCATTCACTTGATTAAAAAAAATGTGAAGAGGATTTTGACTTGTGTTGTTGCAACCGACAACTTGCATTGATTTCTGTAATTTGAACTCAGCTTTATTATTTTACTTTACTAATCTGATTACTATTACTGCTGGGAGATCGAGTTCCATTAATCTATCATCATCACCGACACATGTTTACAGTTCATTCCCCGCGTGGACCATACCCAACTACCCCATTACATTATTACTAATGTTAATAATCTTCCCATTAACCTCTCCAAATTTCTCATTTATCTTCTTCCATTTTTGTAAGGGGTGTTCTGCCTTCTTTTCAATTTTACATATGTCATATTAAAATGGGTTTTGATTAAGAAAATAGAATGGGTGTTTGTATCTCTGATTTATATGTTTAATAAAAATTCAGTTGAAAAAGGTAACCCACTTTGTATGCCACTGCCACATGGGTTTTTGTTGAAGATTAGCATACCAATATAACGATAACTCAAAAAAGATTGAAACTTTTATTTTGAATGAAACAAATTTGTATGTCAAAGACTCAACAAAAGTTATCTTTTTGGTTGATAAATAATATATGTATTCGAAAAAATTATTTTAATGTTGTGTCTTAAGATATAAATTAAGAAGTTAAAAATGAATTAAGAATGAACTTTTGTATTGAAAAGATTAATTTAAAATTTTTAAAATATTGAATACACAACTTCTATAAAAAAAATATTTCTATTTATAATTTTATATCTTGTGTTCTTAGGACATAAGTAAACATTTTTCACTAAAAATTGACTTCAAATGAAAAACTTGATAATTTTGAATAAACTATCAATTTTGTTCTCAAAACTTGTCTATTCTCTATAAACTATTTCAATTTCATAAAGTTAGTTTTTAAATATCGTTATATCTTCTATTTTTAAATTAACAAGGAGACTAATTTAATGGATTAATAATAAATTTATGAACTATTTCCTTAAAAAAAAAAAATTATTTATTATATTTTTATAATAGTCGTGTACATAGACTCCCTAAAAAAAATAATTAGTCGTACATAGACCAAATTAGAGACTGAGTAATATTTTAAAGAACAAATTAAAAATTTACTAATGATTTATGGCGAGTAACTATCCCGACATTGAAAGTGGATTTAGATATCCCCAATTTATTTATTTTTTGGTAATAGATATCCCCACCCCATCCCCATTTTAAAATACTGTAAACTTCATACGGTTCAAAATTAAACTTACATACGCATGTTAAATTCTTTTTAGTTGGGATAGGTTTCTAATCTTGGGAGCAACTTTTTCACCTAAAAAGTTTTTAGAAAATCATACATGGTTTGGAAATGTATTCTCTCAGCTGATAGAAAGATCATGTACTTGTACTTGCTTGAAAGTACACATCTAAACGGAAAAACACTTTATTTACTCTATATGTACATTTACTTGATGTTTAAGTGAGTTGAAAAAGGTGGGAAAAGCTACTTCCTAATTTATAAATTATCGAATTTACTTTTGATTTGTTGTTGGTCAGTGGTGCTTTCCTCCTAAGTCCTACCATAAGTTTGACTTGGGTTAGTCCACTTAAGAGGGTAAGGCGATTATGTAGTCATCATCAGCTCTCCTGATATAAGATACAGCAAATTCTTCACATGAATACTGTCGATCAACAACTTTTGTTTTTCATCTGGTAAAAAAAAAAACACACTTTTTTCTTCTTCCAAAAACACTTATTTTTAGTACTTTCAAAACAATGTATCTTATATAATCTCTTTACAAGACCTACACGATTTAGAAGTAGATTTCACAAAATTGATAATAGGACACATTGATTTAGTAAGACCAATACAAATTCTATTGAATCGTGAAGACTGAAGAGAAAAATGGATGAAGAGCATTAAAGTATCTGTAGTTAGACCTTTTCTTTTCTGTATTTACGTATATGAAGGACATTTTGATTGCAGGAGAGCAATGTAAAATGTAAATCAAGCGCAGTGGCAGACATCAGGCCATCTTCAATCCAAATCTATAGGCAAAACTTACAGAAACAGAAGTACAACACACTTCTGGCCTTCAGCTAGTTATATAGAAATCAAACAATTCGTTGTAGAACAAATAAGTCATGGAACGGGGAATTCACTTTTTGAGCAGCAAATCCGACATTCACAAGTTCAGTAGACCCGAAGCCCCAATCAATATGTAAAACCAGAAGAAATATACCAACAATTTCGGAGTGTCAGAAATATTATGCATGAGTTCAACTGACCTACAAATTACTAAGATAAAATTTGAGTCTGTAAAAGTTGTCCTAGCAGAAGTTTCAACCAACAATCGACTATGCACCAACCAGACAGAAACTAGAAATCCTAACAATGTTGCACGATAATATTACAAGAGAGAACGAAACAATTCCATGGACCTACTCATCCTATCTCTGAAAAGTTTTCAAAGAACATACATTGATCTGATTGACCTATGGTTGACTTGTTAAGCCCCCGAGCATATAATAGACACAAGTCTATTTTTTAGAGGGTCTCTCATCATCTTCTCCTCCATCATCGTCATCTGAATCATCTTTATCTGATCTCTTCCTTTTTGGTGGAGCCTCAGCATCCTTCTCATCATCATCTTCATCAGCGCCTTCATCTTCCTCACCATTTTCTTCAGGTTCAAAATCACTAGATGCCTCTTCCTCTTCAGCATTGCCTAAAGGGCGCACAAGGTAATCTGTTCCCAAATCCTCCTACAACATTTTATCCTCATAGGTGAAAATGAATTATACATAATACAGGTAGCAGAGATTGGCAAGTGGAAACACAACAATTGTGTGACACAACAGATGTGAGTAATTCAAATTCAAAAAAGACTTGAGCAAAATTGAATTACACAGGTAGCAGATTTGAAACATAATAGATGCAATTTATGTCACAAGTTATTGAGTTCATAGAGAAAAAAGCAGGCAAATCAAAATACAAATGAAGGAATTATAAAGGTTTAAGACTGAAGAACTGAACGATTCATAATGATATGTATACACTAAAGTATTATGCAATTAGTAATTAAAAAAATTCAGATGAACTTAAGATCTATAATGTCGTCTATCTTTTTTATCAGTGTCGAACATACAGCATAATTCTAAATCAGAAATTCTACTAATTACTGAGAAAATTGCTAGCTCTCACGTCTTAACAAATACTTATGAATAGAGTAAATAAAATAAAACTATAAAAAAAAAAAAAAAAAAACCTACTAAGAATACTAGACTCAAAATTGAAAAATAAAAACAAAATCTAAAGAAACACATAGAAAGTTGCAAGTTCTTAACATATGAGAAAAATAGATCGCATATAGTAAAACTCAACAGAGAAAGTTGCAAGATCTTAACAATTATCATGAACAGAGTCAATGAAAAAGCTGAAACAAAACCCTCACACTAACTCAGAATAGACTCAAAATTGAAAAATTAAAAACGAATTTAAAGGAAAGCTAAACCTATGAATGAAATTAACGAACAATCTAGAATTCAGATTAACAATTTCAACAAATTAGGGTTTATATAAAACTAATATATATAAGTCGGTTACCTCTTCATCGTTCTCCTCATCATCATCGTCGTTCTCATCATCGTCGTCGTCGTCAGGGTCACCACCACGCTCACCGGCACCTGCTTCTTCATCGTTGTCTTCATCATCGTCGTCTCCGCCAGGAGCATCATCGTCGTCGTCATCCTCTTCATCATCGTTCTCATCACCGTCGTCATCCTCGTCTCCGTCGTCATCGCCGTCGTCTACTTCCTCCGCGGAATCATCTCCTTCGTCATCTTCATCACTCAAAACGATAACCTCTTTCTCCTCAACTTTGTCCTTCGAATCTTCCGTAACCTTCATCTTGAAATTCAGAAATAATTGAAATTCTATGTTCGAGAAAAATCGATCGAAAATCGAGCACTAGGAGAATAGAGAAGAACACACTCTTCTTCCCTTCGTTTCTACAGTTACTCTCAAACAATGATCTCAGCCGTTGAAGCACGAATTCAAGCGGATTGATGACGTGGCGTTTAATCGGACGGTCTTTATACTACAGTGAGGATAGTGTGATTACGCACTGCGGCCCGCGACTTTTGTTTTAACTGTCACTCGAGTTAGGGTTTTCTCTGGGCTTTGTTCATTTATATCCGACCCACGTCTTCTCTCAACAAAATTCACACAATTATTCTCATTTTACCTTTATTTAAAAAACAAATTGAAGTTAAATCATTTTTTATTATAAGATATCGTGCTAAGTCCCCGTGAGCTTAACTCATTTTGTATGAACAATGCATAATATATGTAAGAATTGGGGTTCGAACCTCAGCCACCACCAAACAATATCGTACTAGAGTCTGTAAGGCTTGACTCAATTGGCTTTATCGATATTGTTAAATAAAATATCTTTATCTGGATTTGAATTTGAGACATTAAAATTGAGTGTGTGAGTTTTGTGTTGTGTTTGTCACTTTATCTACATATTAAAAAAATATGACTTCGTATTAGAGTTTCAAGAAAGCACGAATTTAAAACCTTTGAATTTTGAGGTAAGTTTGATACATTTAAATTAATGTCTAAATCAATTTAATTAATTTAGTTTGCAGTGAAAAAAAGGAGGATTATTGGAATGCTCCAAATTCTACTTGAGCATCTAAATCTGGAACAATACCAGCAAAAACATTTTAAAAATTTCATCTAATTGAGCACGTCGAGCATTTTTTTTAAGTTAAATTAATTCATTTAAATTAGCACCGTAAAGAATCAAACACCTGAGACTTTGAGGATGAGCATATTCTCAGGTCACAAACCAATACAATTAGGCCAACCAAGTGGGTTTTTAATGAAGAAGTATAAAAGGATGGGGTTTGCATTATATACAGGGGTGGATTTGTTTAAGGCTGGGTGTGGCAATAGCCACACCAGCCCAGCCCAAGTTTTTTTTTCTTATAAATAATACACACCCACAATCAGGCCCAGTCCAATACCTTTCAATTTTAGTTATTCTTTCCATCAGTTTTATTTTCCAGAACGCGTATGTTTCTTCCTTCGACCTTCCCTCTTCTTACGCTTACGCTCTCTCATTCATTCCTTACAAAATCGATTCCTTCCTCTCCTCTCTGAGAGATTGAAAACGATTCCTTCATCCTCTTTCAACATAGAAATTGATTCCTTCTTCATTCCATGTTATTGTGTTCTGTTGTGCACACTTCTCCTCTTTCTCTTTTCAAGTTTTCCCCTCACTCTCCAATCTCCTCAACATCTCCTTCATGTGTAACTGTGTTCCTGTTTCAGGGTTGTACTTTGTGGCTTTATAAAACACTGTAGAACTCAAAGCAAATTGAATATTGATTTTTGGTTACTGTTCTGTAGAATTATTTTTCTGTTTGAATGTTGCATATTGAATATTGATATGTTGTTTGTTTTAGGTTTCAAAGGCATATAGGTTTTAGGTTTCAAAGGCATATAAGTTTTGTGGTACTGATACATCACTGTTATGTAGAATTCAAAGGCATGTTGCATATTTTTCTGTTTATTTTAGGTTTTAGGTTTTAGGTTTTTGATACATTACTAATTATTTTTTGTTTTAGGTTTTAGTAATAATATGATACGTTGTTTGTTGGTCAAACCTTTTCAGTAGTGCCAAGTAACAAAGTAACCTGATGTATTGGAAACAAATGTTCATAAAATAATTAGTAATGATTAATTTTAACTCAATTTTAACAAATGGATCATAGAGTATATTTTTGTAATTTTTGTTGATATAATTATTGACAAAAAAAATTAGCCCCATTGATATTGTCAGTCCAGATCCACCCCTGATTATATAGTAACATTTAAGAGATGATATGCTAATTATGTAAAAGAAATAGAGGGACTAAAATTGTATACAATCCAAGTTACATATATTAAAATTATAGTGAAGACCAAAATTATATTTTGTCAAAAAAAAAAATTAAAATTATAGTTAAGCCCAAAATTATAATATTATTTTTCTTTTCAAATTTTTATTTCAGGTAAATTCAAATAATATTTCGACCTTTAATAATTTCGGTGACCATCAAAAAATGTGTTGGTCCTCTAAAATCTCTCCCCATGGGCTTCCTTTAATTAAAGAAGTTGGAAGATGGTTCACCCTCCGTCTCAAATAATACTAATTATTTAGGTTTGTGCACAATTTTTAAGAAAATGATTAATTGTGTTGATTTTAATGGTAAAAGTAATATCATTTACTAAAATACCATTATTAATTGTAGTTAGTGGAATAGTTAAGTTTGATGAAATTCAATAAATAAGGGTATAGTAGTGGAAAAAAATAATAAATGTTGTATTGGTATTTTAAAGTAACAATTATTTAATTTTGAGACAAAGAAAAAATGTTAAAGAGAAGATTATTTTGAGATGGTGGGAGTATCCTGGAGGAGGTTAATCAGGTTCGGAAGTAGGTTTCTCATGTTCTCATGCTTATTTGGTCTTTAATATATATTGGGTTGATTGGATCGGCGATTTAAAGACTTGTTTAATATTAGACATGACAACAAAATCCGCCCTCGCCAAACCTGGTCGTCCCCGCCCCGAATTTAATGGAGAAAAGCCAATGTAACTGGGTGCGGGTGTGGGGGAAATTTGAATTTTTAATACGGGGGCGGGGCCAGGGCCGGGGGATGCTTACACCCGCCCTCCACCCACCCCCGCCCCGCACCTGCTTTTTGAAATTTATTTTATTAAATTTTATAATCTTATTTTCATAAGCACCAACCTATTTTAATATATTATTACTCTTTAGAAACATATTTATTATAATTATTTTGCTCTTTTAAAAAAAGTTTATTAGATATTTAATTATTAATATAGGTATTTTTTTTGTTGCTATAAAAAATGAAAAAATATGCTTTTTTTAAATATTTTATAAAAAATAGCGTTTTCGCGGGTGGAGGTCAGGGCGGGGCCAGGAGACTCGTCCCCATTTGGGGGCGGGGTTGGGTGTTCAATTTTTACCCCTGATATGATTTAGGGACGGGGGCGGGGGCGGGGTGTATGGAAGCGGGGGCGAAGACGGGGATGCTTAAACCCGCCCCCGATCTGCCCCGTTGCCATGTCTATTTAATGCGCATTGAATTCGAATTGGGAAAACAATTAAAAAAGACTTAAAAGTTCTCAAAGGTAAAAGTGTGGTTTAAACAAAAAAAATCAGTTATGGTAGAGCTTTGCTACGATCTATAAAGTTATAGCTTTATATGGCTTTTTCAACAATCTGGTGGCCTTTTGGGTCTTTCAACTCAGTCATCATGTTAAGCATGTGAAGACGTCCTATTGAAATACAATCACAATGTGTAACATGCAACGTTGCTAGGTTAAGTCATCAGTCTGCTCCACAATAGTAGTAGCTAGAGAACCATAATATGAACCATATACATCATTAAATGAATGAACCTAAAAAGTCAATTTTGCTTATATTTAGAAACAGAGGGAGCGCCTGACCAAAAAAAAAAGAAAC
>Ga0315914_1004849_pt1 | contig 19907 bp, 13 predicted proteins | sample MpolenodulesMG_FD_203920 | JGI IMG/M metagenome (GOLD analysis project Ga0315914, IMG submission 203920) | Medicago polymorpha root nodule microbial communities from Los Angeles, California, United States - elongated nodules | ecosystem: Host-associated > Plants > Roots > Nodule | place: USA... | reverse complement strand
TGTACTGTATAATTACTTAAAAACTCTTTAAATTAATAATTATTAATTTATCGATAAATTAATAACTCTCTAAATTAATAAATTTCTCCGGTCCTGACATTATTAATTTATAGAGTTTCTACTGTATTAAGAAAAATTTATAAATGAAGGAGAGAGAAAAATAGTTTTAAGTGCAATTGTTAAGTATTGGTGCATTTTTCACTATCATAAATGTAAAGTGGAATATATTGAATTGAGAATGATGAAAGTAGTATTAATTAGAGTTATAAAGGGAAAAAAGTAATTAATATTGTATTGAGAAGTGAAATGACTCAGTTAGTTTGGAACACTTTTTTTTTGTAAATAACTCAGTTATTATAGGACGGATGATTAATAGTCTTTGAGCAATATTAACCAACACATGACAAATTCTTTGTTGTATTGGTAAATGATAGCAAATCAAAATTAGGAATATCAATGGGGCGGCTAGTACTTCCTCGTATGACCCTTTCTTAGATTATTTTTACTAATAACAGGAAATCTAGAAATTTGTAATTGACCCATGTCAGATACTTCTCTTCCATCCCTATTTCCTATGATCCAGAGTGGAGGCAACTTGAGAGATAATGGAGTTTCTCCATGAAAGGGGTGACGCACCTGCAAACAATATGACGATTGAGTACATAATTATTAATCATGAGTGTGAGATTTTAGACCAGAGTCATGGGTTCGTACTTATATAGGAGAGAAACTACGGTTGCTTGGTTAGAAGCTCTAATTGAGAAGTTGTCTTAGTTGACGGTGATGGATGAATCATGAAGTAACCTTCATCGCTCGACCTTGATTGGGTTTCGGATAGGAGTTCAGTTTTCAATCAACAAATGTCCACACCCACCAAATTCACATTGTTTCTATTTGGTTTGTAGTTCGGAGGTGAAACCGAACTAAACTAAATTAAACCATTACATACGGTTTGGTTTGGTTTGGTTTATTGGTCCACCTAAAAGTGCAATTAAAAAAAATGAATCAAACTCAAATTGCTTTTATACATTCAATTTACTATTAAAAAAAAACTAAGAACGAGTATACTCTACTTTTTTTAAACTCCTTATCTGATCCGAGGACCGATAACATTAAACTCTAAAGTTAAAATTAATGTCTTGAAGCATAAAATAGAATTTCAAATAGAGAAAACAACTGCAAATAAAAGAGCAAACTAGAGAGCAATTTCAACCTATCAATTTAAAACAAAAGATGTCCAAATGATTAGAACATAGCAGTAGAAAACAATTTCCATGCATTTCAACTAGAGAACAATTTCAACATATCAATTTAAAACAAAATTTGTTCAAATGTTTAAAATAGAGCAAGAAAAAATGTTCGCATTACCTTTTTTTTTTTTTTTTTTATGTTTAAAAATGTTTGCAATACTTAAAACAAAGGTTAACGACCAATATTTTCAATTCAAAGTCCAAATTTTAGCTCATTTATCAAACATTGTTATTAAGTGTTTGATAAATCATCGTTGTTTGTTGTTTTGATTGGAGGGTGATGATGAAATGTTGGGTCTAGGCTAAGTCAAGACACGTTTAGTAAACATATTGATCTATTAAAATTTAAAATTGAAATATGTGAACCGACTCAATCTAATCCGCTTTCCTTTTAGTTTAGTTTGTCATATCATCTAATCTAAACTTAACTTTGGCATCATCCAGCATAAACTAAGTTTTATCATAATAGAGACATACAATCACATAATAGAACTTAAATTACCTTCTTTCAACAAAAAAAAAAAAAAAAAGAACTTAAATTACCTATATAAATGTGGGAAAAAAATCTTAAAAGAACTAATCTTATACAATTAAACAAAAAAAAATTTAGGGACTATACAATTAAACAACTTAAATAGCAAAAGTCATGCAATATTTCTTGACTAGGCGATTTCAGTATTTAAAATCAAATTTATCCTAAATCAAGTTTGAAAACTGTAATGCAGACCGCATCATTTCTTCCTTTCAATTGCCAAACAAAATCATTTTGAATTTATTTGTCCACTTTCTGAATTAGCCTATTTGGCAGCTGTTGGACGGTGGTAAGTCTTTTTGCACATTTTGAGTATCTGAGTTTGACCACCCAAAAATATGGGAATTCTTTAACTTTTTTATTTTATTTTTAAATGTAGAGATAAGTTACACATGGTCGACATTGAGAGCTATTTTTATAGATTTTTTTTTATAGAAGTCATTGAGAGCTTTTGTCATTTAATGTATCTTTGGTTATGCGGTGATACAATTGATTTTTCATGAATTGATTATATAAAAATGATTTAGATTAAAAGTTAGTTGAATGTATAGTGATTTGTGTTTGGATACATTCGTGTAAAAGTGAGTTGAACTATAAATTTGTTTATAAAAATCAATTATAGAATCAAAAGCTACAAATTCTAACTTCATTTTTTAAGGAGTAATTAATTCTACTTAAAATCAATCAAACATATCAAAATCAATTATACACCTCCACAATCGATTCTAGTCCCTCGAAAAATGGAAAACATACACTTACCATATGTCCGTTTTTTTATGCATAATATCATTGTTACCCACTTACCCTTCAAATCACGAAACACCACACGTGAAGAGTTCAGATTGTTTGCGGTCAAAAATTCCACAGATTCACGTAGTCAATACATTAATGGTCATTTGGTTGAAATTTAAAGGTCAAAGTTTTAAACTCAATATTTAGTTTCTAGAGAAAAAAAACAAATTTTGCATTGAAATTTAGATGTTTAATCTCGAATCACCTGTCATTGATGGTTTTTTTTTATCACCGATATGTTGACTACATAAATGCGTGACATTGCTCACCTCATGTCCGCACCCAATCCTAATTCCACACTTGATCCATAGGTTTCTGTACAGGTAATTGCAATTATAAATCCACCTACATTTTTTGAATAAAATAAATCCATCTACATAGAACCTTGTATATTTTTAATCAACTAATTATTATATTCCTTTTTATTTTTAGAATAGAATCTTATTCCTTCCAATTACATATCCATATTCCCCACGAGGTGAAGTATGCATTAAATGATTTTGTTGAAAAAAAATCAGTGATGCATAGTGGTCATGATGTGATAGGTTGTTTCTTAAATAACATGTACTCCCCAACCCAACATCCTCATATAATTCAACCTCTCTTATCCTGTTCTAACACTGCACAAAGATTCCTTTCTTTTTTTCTCTTCAAAATCTCACAATATTTTCATGTAACCAAAAAACATAGTTTTCTTTGAATTCTCACTGTGTTCTGCTATTTACACCCCCTTCACAAACTACTCCTTAATTTGCTTCCATGGCTTCTGGTTCCAATTCAAACCTTAGAATCACCATAGAAAGCAATCCTTCCGAGCCACGCTTAGCTGAATTGAACATCAAGTGCTGGCCAAAGTATGTCTATATTTTCTCTCTATTTTTTTTTATTAATACATGTTCACAATATGCTTATAGAAAAATATATTTTTTTGGTTTTTGATAGTATATTTTTATTTGGGGGGTGTGTATTGCAAAAAATGAAAAGATGGGGGTGTTCACCAGGTAAATACCAATTAAAGTTTGATGCAGAGGAGACATGCTATTTGTTGAAAGGAAAGGTAAAAGCATACACAAAAGGGTCATCAGAGTTTGTAGAGTTTGGTGCTGGAGATCTTGTGACAATTCCAAAAGGATTAAGTTGTACTTGGGATGTTTCTATTGCTGTTGATAAGTACTACAAATTTGAAGCTTCATCTTCTTAATTAATTAATTAGTGTTGTGATTGAGTTAGATTTAGTAGCAGCTTTTTCATTTATGAAATTTTTATCCTTTCTTTCACAGTTTTGCCTATTTTGTGAAAGAATTGGAGGATTGTTTTTTTTATGTATGTTTGGTTGTCTGGGGAAAGTGGCAATTTTAGTCAAAGTAGGAACCAATCAGTCAAATGAATTAATGTCTTGTTCAAACAAGACCTCATTAAAGTGTTCAATATATTAATATTAAAATACAGTTTTTTTTTAATGTTTGTTTGACTCATCAACAACTATTAACCTATCAGATTTTTTTCTTATAAACAAATGATGAATAGTACAAAATAGAACGTGACTGAAACTCTACATGGCAACTTATAGTATTTATTTATGGATTCAATAGTAATCAATCAGTCCATCTACTTTTTTTAATAATATCAGTTCATATATTTTGATAAAGAAGAATGTGATTTTATAAAGAGAAATATTATTTTAAGAACCATTTTTAACATCTTATGAGACAATAAAAAATAAAAATATTGTGGTGTTGTTTTTTGTTGAAAGAGTGGTGTTTTATTTATTTTTTGTTTGTGTTGATTTTTGTGTCGATACCTTACATTATCTTATATATTTTTAGTTGTAGTATAACTTGTTTTAAAATATGTTTAAATAACATACTTCTTTAAATAAAACATATGTTTATTAAATATTGTCTGATGCATGTTAATCTTCATTGAATCGATTCAAACTTGGTCTGATGCGTATCAATCTTCATAGTTCATCTGTCTTGTCTTTTAACTGTCTGAATTGATTCATGCATTTAGTGAATCATTTCAATATTTTGTTTTTGGCCGAAGTATTGCACTTATCACCCTTGTCTATATATAGTCGCTTCCTCATAATACCTAAAACATTGAATCATTTGCATCTATTTTCTCTAGAGTCTCCAAACCTCATTGTTCATACATTCTTCAAGATTAAACGTTTTTTTCTTAGAATCACTTTGATCTTTGAGTCATAGATTGTTAGAGTGCTATAGGGATTGTAAGTTGGTTCATTCAAGAAAATTGATATGGTAAACAAGGTCCTAAAGTGTAGTGAATAATTCATTCCACCTCCAAAGGTTTTGGGGGTTCTTTCTAAAGTTTTTGTGTTCAAGGAGATCTAATTGTCGGACGGAGCATCGAAGAGTTCAAGTGAAGAACTTCAAGGGTTGCATGGGTGATTGAAGATTCAAAGACATCAAGAAGCACCAATTTCAAAGGTTATTTGAAGATTGGGGGAGTGATTGCATGGGAATTAAAGAACTAGGGTAGTTTCAAGGAATTCTTATAATCACATTGTAATCAAACATCATCATTCTAGTGGAAGTCCTTGGTGGAGATGTTTTCCATCGAGAAGAGTAGATGTAGCTCGAAGAGAGGACGAAAGGGCGAGCTATTATAAATCCCGGTGTCTTCTCTATTCTCTATCCTCTTTAATTTTGATTAATTGTGTATTTGAAGCTTGATAAATTGCTAGTGTAGAGATTGAGTGTGATCTAGGTTTAAACCATTAAACTTGAATTTGTTCTTTGAATTTGCTTCGTCTTACTTACTATTAGACCACACTTAGTTTCAATCTATTGTCAATTATCAAACACTTACACAATTGTGTTCATTAGTATAATTGATTAATTGCTCTTAGGTTTGGTTTGAGATTGTACTTGTTTTGTAACTTGCGTGAATTTTATTAATATTAGATTGTGTTAAGATTATTTAGAATATCTCAATTCAAAGTGAATCTTATCATTTGTGCATAGTCTTAATAAGTTTGTCATAGCCATTGAACCTTGCATAAACCCAACAAGTCGTAAATCACTTTTACTCAAAACGCTTTCGCTATAAACTCGATAAAAAATTTAAACGCTATTCACCCCCTCTAGCGCGTATTAACCTGCCATATCGACCAACATATTGAACAAATCACATTTGTACCCACTATAAGCTAATAACAACAAATTAAATCAATAACTTCAAAATAGTTATAAATGAAATCATTTCTTTAATGGTATAGCGATTATGATCGATTAACAATATGAATAAAGGCAAAGACAGATGCGTGAAGCCTCTCTAAAGCCCGACCTAGACAACTTTTTTCATGCTTGTGCCATTTTACACACATACATAATGATTTTCTAAAAAAAGTAATTGGAGAATGAAAGAATTTTTATTTATTAAAGTGACGTTGTAACCAAAATAAATAAATTAAAGTGACGTTAAAGACTATTTTACAACAATTTCCATGAGATTATATTTTATGTTTGAGATTACAAGAGTAACTTCTTATCATTAAAGAGCAGCATTTCTTATTGAATTTTGGATCATGAGGTGAGCTTGAGGATCATCACATTATGTCAAGTAAATCATACATACATAAAGATTGAAGTGCCACTCAAGTAAATAATAATGATTTAATCATTTTTCTAAAATAATGATTCTATCATTTAACTACATATATACGATGTTTTTTTTTATTGAAAGTTCATAAACATACATATATGACTAATGTTATTATTTAAACAAATATACTATTCCACTCCTTTCGCTTGAAAATATCCAAACAACTATTAGTTTGTTATTAATCCATAATCAAGTTTAGTAAAGTTAGTTGTGATTAGCTTTACATTTGGATAAGTTTTTTAGTTAGTTACATGAAGACTTGTTCTCTAAATCATCTATATAATTACCGCCTAAACTCTATTCATCAATCAATGAAATCATAACAACTTTCCAATTCTCTCTGTAACAACCTCTAATTACTCTCTTCTTCTTCCTCCATATTTCATTCATAACTTAGTTTTGCTTACAATGCAAGAAACATATGTTGCGCTAATAACAACTCCTAAAGATGTGTGTGTGTGTTTGGATGAAGTGTTTTAGATGGAAGGAAGAACTTATTTTACTCTTTAAATCACATGCACTATAAAATATATTTTTTATAATCAATTAAGTGTGATTGGAGTATTATATTAATTATTTATCATGTTATTTAAGCTTTTTAACCCTCCAAAATTTACCCCCTAAAAAAACTATCCAAAAACTCCCTCTTGGACAGCCTTTAAAAAAAACAATAGGAGTGTATGCATGAGTATGCTAAACAACACACTCTTCGATTAATACACAAATGACCTCGCTAAACATTGTTTCCGAATATTTTGAACCCATGTGAAATAAATTGAAGTATAGCATATATATTTGAGGTAAAACCACAACTTCCAGAGAACCTGATGAGCAATTCACCAGTTGTGGTTTTTATTTAACACCATATTCAGATCGGCCAAAGTTTCCAATACCATGCATGTTCATTTTCACATAATTAACAATAGGTTTGTCAAGAGGAAAATGGAAACTCTCGGAGGACCGATGTTACCAAAGATCTTCGTGGTTGAATATAAAAAGATTACTTCGGTGTGAGATTTTCATATAAACCAATACATGACTAATGTTGAATTAAAAGAATTTATATCAATTGAGTTATACTCATGAATCGTGAATATTAGATTATAAATTTGATTCTACTTGAAGTGCGTAGAATAATATTAAGCCTATAAAATAAGAGAACTTGTCATTTGTAAACCAAAAAAAGTAAGTAACCAAGCAAACAATAGTAAAATGTATTTTTCCTTCTCAATTCCTCCCAAAAGCCACCATAGTCTTCTCCTTCTCCAACACTGTCCAGATATAAGAATGATAGAATAGTTTCTTTATTTTTCTGTGTATATTCTAACAACATTTACTCTAATCAAGTGCATCATTATTAGAAAAACCAGTTTTCACTAAAAACAATAAGATGAACGTTGAAAAAAAAATTCACGCTGACAAGTACATCCGAATCCTAATTAAGAAAATAAAAGTAACAATGAAACAGATTTTACATTGAAAAAAAAAAAATCTTTTTCGACTTTCAAAAAGTAAAGTACACCATTTCTAAAATATTATTTCCTTTGAATTCCCTAACTTGTTGGTATTTCTAATTTTGACCGCAATTTCCAATTTTAAATGGATCTCTTAAGCTTTATTTTTAATCGAAATTATCTAATAAGAAAACATGATATATCAAATTAAATGTTTCCATTATATTTCAAATCAACCCAAACAGTTTGGGTCGCTCATGAACAAGACACCAGCGATAGCAACGGCTTGCGACAATTACGCTAACACAGAAATAGCCTAGAGTGTCGTCACGAATATGGTGGTCGGTAATCGAGCACGAGTTATTATAGATTAAAACTTCACGAGAAAGACGATGGAGATTGTGAAAAAATGAAAGAGATTTTGACTGATATACAAGATGTTCTGATGCACATATTAGAATAGAAGGAGAAATGGAAAGATTAGAAGGAGGATGGAGCCTGCAGAGAAGAAGTATTGTAGTTAAATTCCTATTAAGAAAAAAAATTGGTTTTTTTGCAAACAAAATAAAAGCAACTTGTTTAACCGGTGACAGGTAACGGAAAAAATAATGTAAGTGACATGGTTAATTTCTATTGGAGTGTTATAGAAGTGTGTTAGAATGAGTGACCCTAGCATTTCTCATTATGTAAAATACTAGAGGTGGATTGAGACGGGACGGTAGATGGTTGTTTAGCGGAGATCTAGTGGCGATGGCTGGATTTGGGGGTAGAGTGAACGGAGAGGGAGAGAAGGTGGAGCAAGGACTGTGTGAGGAAAGACACGTGTCCTCACTTTTTTTTATAACTCATCTAAACCTTTAAATAAATCTGATGTATAAAAGTGGACCACCGGTGAGGGACTTAAGCACCGTCACCCTAGAATTCACCATGAAAAAGCCGCAAAATACGACAAGGAAACAAATTAACACGTTCCCTCAAAAGTTGATATCATATGTGTCTCATCCGATAATATGCCTTGCTTGCAACACTATTACAAACATTAATAGCTATTCATGCTATAAAGTTTAGAACATCAATAGCTATATGATCCAGCTCTAAATTTATCCCATGCACCTAGGCCTCAGATAACATTGTGATTTAAAAGGTACATGTTTGAAATTAAACATATCAACAATAACAGATATGCAAACAATACAATTAGCAACGGTTCTCCAATTTTCAATTAGTCATCAGATTATGCGAGAGGGGGTGTTAGATCGGGACTCACATGGGGAGGGAATAGGTCGATAGATGTATGTTTGATGATTTGAAAGTAGTTGCACACATCACATTTGTATCCACCGTGGTTAAATAGCATGAAACAAAACCAACATTTAAACTCACATCAAATATATGAAAGCCTGATGAAACTTTATACTCACATCAATTCTCCATACATAATATGTGCACACAATTATACTTGCTACAGATATATGAAAGGCTGATGAAACAACTCACATCAATTCTCCATATACAAAAATATGTGCACACAATTATACTTGTTACTGATATATGAAACACTAATGAAATAAGACAGGTGAAGTAGAAGTGATCAATTATTAGAGGCAAGATGTTGGTGGTTAAAAGAGCAAACGAGTACTATTGGAACCGATGTGCCAATACTGCTGCATCCACACCCCTCTCCCATGCCGCCTCATTTGATTGCATCATTATGGGGGAGGGCGGTGTAAGTGGAACAATATGGACAGATTGATACAAATCGTACAAAATCATTTGCTCTGTTAAATATTTCCAACATCTAGTTGTCCAAATTTGAACCCTTCTACTTCTCATCTAACTTTTGACAACAAGGTAATTATCGGATCACCTCAGCAACACAATGTTAAAGAAACTGAAACTGACAGAGACCAAACTGACATTTGGTAAAGCTAGGAAGGTTTTGGAATTCATCAAAGCAAGGACTGAATTGATGAAACTCCCAAATTTCAGGGACAACTTTAGGTATTTCATCCGTGGTGTCTATGTGTACCATTTCATCAGTGTCAGCAGGGCAGTTAATGCGACACCTCGACACCACTGTGTTAACTAGACCAAACTAATCAATGCAAGGGACTGAATTGATGAAACTTTGAAATTTCAGGGACAATTTTGGTGTTGATTCAATGAAGTCGTGTCTTTTCACATTAGGAATTTAAAAGCCTATATACAACAACAACCAAGCCTATCCCACTAAGTCAGCAATATAACAGGCATAAAAGCCTGTATAACAGGCTTTAAAAATAAAAAAAAAAAAAAGCAAAAGCAAATATTTTTTTAGCACAAAAATGTAAGACCATAACTTTAAAGTGACATAAAATTATGGCTTATTCATAGTGAAATATTCGAGGAACAAGTAAAATTAAGATGGGAAAAAGCCAACATACAAATGATTGTAATTACATTGAGATTTGACGCCTTGTTGCACAAGCATGAAAGTAGTTACTATGACAAAACAATACAGGGCATCGACCTCTAAATATATCTTTAGACATCAGAATATAAAGATGTTATATTATCTTGTTTACCGGAAAGAAAAAAAACCTTGTTAATGACTTATTATAAGTTGTAACAAATTTTCTTAAGAAAAAGTTCATTTCAGTTGAAGTTGAAAATCAAGTCATGAGGCAAATCAAATTAGAACACAGAACAAAGTGAAAAGATAAGAATAGAAAAAAACTGAGAAAAATGAAAATGTGTGATAGTGATATTAACAATAATAGAATATTTACAAAATCATAATTAAAATATTCTTTTATAAATTATACCAATTCTTGAAATTTTTAAAATTTAAGTTTTTAATACTTTTTTTCTTAATCATCCAACTCCCAAGGAAAAGGGCCCCTGATAATTCGAAGTTTGACAGAGGAGCAAATAAAGTCTAGCCAAATATTGCCTCAGCCAGAGATCGAACTTGAGTACTCATGATCAATTCGACTTGATTAACCACTCAAACCCCAACCAATTGATTTATTATATTTTACTTTTATTAATACTAAACTAATTTTCTAAAAACATTCATCTTTTCAAAGTATTTTTTCACGTTTAACAAAAGAGCACCGCATAATGTACAACATACTTGCTAGTTCTTTATAGTTTTTGAACTTCTACAACACCTTACATTTTCACATGTAACTTACATGTGAAAATCAATATATCATGTGTCCTGAAAATGGCCATGATATAGAAACCTTTCTTGCTTTGACTGTTCAATAATTAACCAAGAGCAGAAGGAAAGGATGAAAAATTCACTTCCATCCACAGGAAAATAAAATTAAAGTCATCTAAAAAAGTTAGAAATCCCAAAAATATGTAATGTATGACACCTTGCTCACTGATTGACTCCAATAATGTTCTCCTCAGGGAAGTAACCAGATCCAGTGCCATTCACATTACAAGTACGGTCAAACTGGAAGACCCTAAGCTTTCCTTCCTACAACCACCACGGGCAAAGGGTTATCAATCAAATAATATCAGTGAAAATTTTCAGTTTGCATTCAAAAGCATACCTTGGTTCCATAGACAAGCCCTCCCCCAGGAAAAGGATGAAAGCATGCCACATTGACCTCATCCTCTGCACTAGAAAGCACCCTGACAAGTTCCATATCTGATACTCTATATACCTAAAACACAAACAAATTCAAAGGCACGAAATTCAGCTCAAAACAACTTTCATTACAACAACAAATACATGAATGAGATGACTGGAAACAATCAATGATAGTTCAAACACAAGAATAAATTACTATCATTCACCAGCCAACACAACAACTAAACATTAATGTTCCATAAATAGTGCTTACTTGTTGACTAATAATTATATAGAGATTATAATGCGTAAATGTATACTCACTCCAAATTTGATTGTAACCAAACCTAAATAACTTCACACTTGTTAAGAAATTTGTTTAAGTGAGATTAATTTTCTTGATCCCATAAAAAAAACAAGTGCATTCTAAAAATGTCGTTCATGGAAACTTGTTTCATGAAAATAAGAATCTCTGAAAAATAATACTTACATTAAATTAGAGGTATTTAGAAATGACAACACTAAAAAAAATGAATATTTTTTCTTTTATTCGAGACATGAGGGATTCAATTATTATTAATATCACAACGAAGTACAGTTCAGATGATAAGATAATTTTAGATTGATAAAAGGAAAACCATCTTTACCTCCAAGACTGTATATATTGATGATGTTTTTTCTCCATCAATGACAATGCTTTTCAGAAGAGAGCTATGACGTCGACCATAGGCGAGCAGAATATGCTCAGATGTAGGCGAGAACTACATTTAAAACAACAGTTGCACAAATTCAATTCACCAAGAAAAGGAATTTTTTGATTATTTGCTAATCAAGTGAAATGTGACTGTAGTAGCTATTAATATTTAAATGACCCATGCAACTTCAAGACAAAAATAGGTAAGTAAACTATTAGGATAAGTGTGATAACAATTATAGTGCCAGTGGATTTACTTTTGGTTTGTGTAATACAAACTAGGACAAAAGGAATATATGTGTGTGTGTGTGCGCGCGCGCGGGAGGGAGGGACAGAGATATGGGAAATTATTCATCATGTATTAATAATATTGAAAAAAGATGCAAACATGTAAACGAAAAATAGAAATATGATTATGAGGATTGAGGACATATGCTGAACATAAATTAAAAAGGACGAAACAAACTGTTGTAATATTGTGATGAAAAAAGAATAAAAAGTACAAACTGCATAGCACCTACAATTTTAAACAATACAGTAATAACTTGCTATTCACAAAATATAAATTAAACAGCTTTCAACAACAATATATATTTGTGTCAAAAAAAACAAGGGTTAAATATTTTATTCATCCCTACAAAATCACCAACTTCCATTTCTCATGCTCATAAAAAAAGGTGACACACTTAGTCATCCCTATAAAATTTTCCTGCACGCAGTTTTATTCCCTACTGCTAAGTTAACATGTATTTTTGAATGTTTTTTTTTTTTTTTGCAGACATATTTAGAACATTATAAAAGTTTCTCTACAAAGAATGAGCTCAAAAATTGATTACTAGGTCCAGATTTTCATTACTTTCATATTGAACGTTTGGCGTTTAAAACATTCATATTTAATTCATCTTATGCTAAAAAGTTCAAAGTTGTGGTAAAAGAACTTCTTATAATGTTCTAAACATGTCTACAAAAAATCATTAAATTTAAAAGTTGAAGGATAATTAATCCAAACTGGTTTTCGCAGGGACTAAAACTGGGCGCAGGAAAATACTGTAAGGACGACAAAGTGCCTCTTTTTTTTTATTTTGAGGACGAAAAAATGAAAGCTGGTAATTTTCAAGGGACGAAAAAACTTATTTAACCCCAAAAAGAATAATGTATTCAAAACGTAATTATTTTAAGTTTGCATAGTTTACATCAACCAGGTGATAAAGTAAATTAACTGACCTGGATTGAAGTCAGGCAATGAGCAGCTCTAATTGCTCGTGATACAAGCACTGATCCAAACCTGTTAAAAGAAATGTATATACATAAATTTTAATGATGTGCTTGGACTAGAGTGCATCTGAGAGGAATAATTAAATACTAGCAACAATTGTTGAAGGGAAGAGTCATACGTTGCTTCCTCCAGGGAATATATCCGGAGCTCATACATTACTTGATGTGCTGAGATTGGATGTCGAGTTGGTGATGTTGGAAGTCCAGGCTCCTGGTGTACAAGAGTTTGTATTCCTGGATCAGCTTCCATATGAGGGTGCATACATGCAACACAGGCGGCTAAAAATCTACCACATGGTGAAAAATGGGCACCCATTTCACTGCAAACACAATTGCAAATTAAAAATCTAAATGCAATCGAGTATAGTTCCACAAAGTCACTCCAAACATTTCTATAACAAAACTTCATAATATTAATCAATTTCCATCAAGTAATCGGTCTATGTTCATTCACAATAAAAAAGAAAAACACTCAATTCACATTATGCATGCAAAAGCAAAGAAAATTAACAATAACACTATCAATCACATGCTGGAGCAGATATGATAGGTTCATAACTTCAGAAGGTACCTGCAGAGGACGACATGTGGTATAGTTAGACGGCATCTTTGTAGTGGGGCGCAGGGATTTTTTAAGTCATATGACCATACTTTTAAGTTAACAGTGCAAGGTAACTCTGTAGCAGCTGCAGTGGCCACTGATTTGGCAAGTTCTGACTGGATTCGATTTATAATGGTTTGGTTATCAAACCCATCATGCGGCAAATTAATAGGAGCGAGATTGCCAGAATCGGCTACAGGTAAACGGGATTGTGAAAATTGATTCTGTAAACCTGATTGTAAAACTGCAGGTATGCTGATGCCGCTGGGCATTCCTGAAGGTGGCACAGCTAGCTCAACATTGGTGGTGAACAGATTAGATGGCATAGTGAAAGAACCAATCTGTTGAGGAAGGCTGTCATGACGGCCTCCAATGTGGGGAAGCATTGAGGGAACACCAACTTGGCTTTGACCGACTAACCATCCTTGCAGAAAAGGCAACTCCCATCCATTAGAATCTAGTGAAGGAACAATCTGAGGAAATTGACCAAGCTCAGAGAGTTCAACCCGTTTTACAACATGCCTGGATGGTTCATGTAGCATCACATCAAGAGAATCGACATGATCAGCGTTTTCATGTTGGCTTGCTTCGGCTGGTTCTGTTTCATAAGCCTCCCTACCACCCATTGTGAGGTTATTGATGCCAATTCTCATTTGATTAGGCAGAGTAGTATGGGCATTATATTCTGCACCAGTTTGAGAGCTAGTGGGTATCTCGGAGTTTGACAATCGAGTACCGTATTGTTCAACCTGCATGCTACTCAAACCAACGTCATTGCTAGCATGCTGCAATTCTACTCTTGACACTGGTGGTTCACTTGACATGTTGATCTGCGTCCTGGGATGAACATTTGTGACAAAAACAGCCGGTGGAGGATATTCTAAATGACCATGAGATGTTGCCTCTGTCATTGAGCAATCTGAAGAGTTGAGATCATTGACCTGCACATCAATCCAAATATGGTGACAAAAAAGAAAGTACAAAAAGTAATAGTTTTTATAGCCCATGAAGCCAGTTAATTAATCCAAGTCAGTTCACTCACCTGAGCAGTTAAAAGATATGGTGCCCCATGCGGGTGAAAATGCACAGCCCGTAGTGATCGCCTTGTCTTCAACACAAATACTGGTGAAGATAATTCCCTTGCATTTTTGTAGTGCCACATGTACAACTGACACAATATTCCGTCCAAATCACAATTAAACAAATTAAAAAAAAAAAAGTAGAACATGTGACCAAAGGTTATAAACATGGCAGGTTCTCGGTAAAAACACTACACTACATTGTTACCATGTGACCTGATGCCACATGTACAACTGACACAATATTCCATCCAAATCACAATTAAACAAATTTTAAAAAAAAAAAGTAGAACATGTGGCCAAAGGTTATAAACATGGAAGGTTCTCGGTAAAAACACTACACTACATTTTTACCTTGTGACCTGATGCAACAGCAATTATTTCCCCATTGGCATGGAATGCGAGAGATGCAATAGGGCGATCTGAGAAAATATTAAGTTCATCAAAGAGAAACCAAAAACAAATTCAGTAATAGCTTCAGGTGTAATTAACAATAGAAAAGGGGAGATGGGTAGTGTAGTTACAGAAATAGTGAGATAAAATCCACTCTGATGAGCTAGCATCCCATAAACGAACTTCTTGGTCCAAGCTCCCACTAGCAAGTATCTGTCGTTGCAATGGATGGAACCTAACCTGTAGCCAATTAACACATTATTCCAAATGAAATATATAAAAAAACACTAAGACTGCTAGGATTTGATACACCCATCAGGGCATATGCCTAGCACGGTTCTCATATTCTGTAACTATGGGCACATAACCACTTGGCATTAGAAATTTTAGGGAATCAAAAAGATTATATAATTGGTGTTGCCTCTTTCATAGAAGTACCCATGCAATTTCCCAAAAAGTACAAAAGAATCAAAGAAAAATATTCAACAGCACAAATTTGTCACACACTTGAATTGAAAATGGCCAAAATCAAACTCACTTTACAAGCCATGGGAAATAACATGGTATTAAATTGAATGCAACGGCAAAGAAACATGAAATTAATTTTACATGACATATCTTCTTAAACAAAAGGAAATCTAGATTATTGAATTCTTGAAGTACACACTAACAACCAAAATTGAGTAGCTGGTTAGTGCTTTGATAGAAATGAAAAATCTATAAACTCAACTCCATAAATTGGCTCGTCTTCTGGATATATCTCATCGAACTTAATGGAAATATATTAATTCTGTTGAGAGTTAATATTTCTATTCCATTTCCCAGTACAGATTTGTTACTTAACTTCCTTTTATTAGGACGGGTATATAACTCGTAGTGTAGCTCTACTATAGGAAAGTAGTAATTAGCGTATGTAATACATGCTCTATCGTACAATTATAATCATTAATCAACAACAACAGGTAGTATTCAATAAATTAAATGATCAAGTCGGCATCAAATCTTAGATCCGATTCAAGGAGACATGGGTTATGAGCCCACCACACTTTCAGGAGGTGTTGAGATATAATATAAAACTATTATTCACTTGGTTCATGACACTGTCTATAAGTTATAACCAGACAAAAAGAAATGAAAAGGAAAAAGGTATAGAGACAAGAAATTAAGCCAAGCTTACCACCCAAGGTGTTCTTCTGTGGCCAACTAATACCTTCAAGCAATTTCCAGTTTCACAATCGATGATCTTAACTGTGTGGTCACCACTGCACGTGCCAAAAGCACACAAAAGTTCAATCATAAAAGAGTCTGTGATTTAAATTGGCAGAAGAGAAGAAAAACAACTGCAACTTACTGTGTAGAGGCAAGAATTTTCCCATCTGGACTAAATGCTGCAGCAATAGTAGACCGTGGGGCAGGCAATAAAGGGCAATACTTGGCTGACAAATGTTGCAATGACTCAGCCTCAACCCTGGAAATCACATTTAAAAATGTCAGTCCTCGCAATTGACTTTCCTAGAGAAAGGAAATAAATTCACAGTCGACAAAAGGCTTTGTTTTTATTCAGTATAAATTATACACTGAACTGACTAAAGTTGTGTAAGTACCATGAGAGGAGACTGCACTTTGCATCTACCACTTTTGTAGAACGAGAACAGCCAGATTTCGATTCAGAAGATTCTCCCCAGTGACACTTTCGTACATGCTTGTTTCTAGGTGAAATTTCTCTTTGAGCTAGCAAACTGAAGACATTTCTACCACTGCCCAAATTTTAAAAAAAAATAAAAAATCACGTGCGGAACATTGTAACAAAAAAATACATACTTCAAATTCACAATAAACAAGGTGGGTGGATCTGTTTAATGCCACAGCTAACAATAATGAATTCGACGTTGGCTGCTCAATTAAGCATGCTAAGCATATGTATGGTGGGAATAAATATGTCTGATATCTAACAAACAAAGCAGCAGGAGCATAAATTTCAAAAAAAATTACCCTAATTTGTCAACAAGTTAAATACTCAACGATTATTCATAACATGTGTATAAATTTCCTGTGACTGCCACACTGTCAAGTATTTATGGTCATTAAATTCGTGTATTTTTCATCCGGGCCAAAAAAAAAAATTTATCATCCCAATTAATTTGAACAATGATGCAAAACAGAAGTCAAATTACTTTGACCTAATCCTTAAACTAAGTTCAAATAACTGAGCAAGCCCTAGCTGAATCAATACAGTGAATTAAAATTCATTTAAAATTACTTCAAAATACTTAGGTCCAATTCAACTTCAAAATTTAACAATATAGATTCATATCATAAAAAACCAACCCTAAGAATTAATAACCACATAATTTAGGGTTTAATCAAGCTTCAACATAAAAATCTCAGCTAACTTAACAGCAACAATAATAAAACAAAATCAATAACATAATCACAAAATGTATATAACCACTTAAAAACAATACTTAGGTCATAAAAATCATAATAACACATCAAAATTCACAATCAAATTACTACTACAATCCAGAATTGAATATCATATGCATAAAAAACTGAATCAAATTGAATTTAACAAATAAGATATGGAAAATTCAGACCTGGTGTTAGAATTCTGGGAGGATGAGGGTTGATCATGACACAGAGGATGAAGTTCCGCTGATTCCATGGAGAATTCCATGGAGAATTGAGATTAAAGAAAGAAGGATCAAATCTGAGAAATTGGTTCCTGATTGAATTTATGGAAAGCGCCGTTTGTGTTATTAACGAAACAATTCGAAGAACACAAAGTTTCTCTCTCTAAGGTCCTCTTTCTTTCTCTCTCTATATCTATATATTGGTGTTTAGGAGGAATAACGGAAGAAAAACTGAAGAACTAGAAGAATCGAATTTGGGGTGGAAAAGATAATTTTTAGAAGTTTTTGGGTGAGGATTTTGATAAAGATGATGACGTGGCGTCTAGGTGTAAATAATTTTGTTGAAATTATAGTTCTAGGTGTACTTTGAATCAAAGACATCGATGATGTTGGAATTTAACATGATGGTTTGCATGTTTCATGTTTGTTTGGTTTGTGGAGTTTGGTCCTCTAATTGATGGTCTTAGAAGTACTTCTCATGTTTATGTCTTTGATGAGTTACTACCACATAGTGAGAGAGGTAGCTTTGGAAAAAGTACTCTAACTTATTTTCAATCCTAAAGTTTAAGATTAATTCTACAAGTCAAATGTATTTAGTTTAAGTATGCACCGAATACATTTGATAATTTGATTATGTTTAAATTTGATGGACTAAAGATTTGATTTAGTTCATCCATTTTAAAATGAGTGAGATTTAATTAAAGTTTAAATCTGTCTTTGGTCCCTGCACTTTCATCACTTTTTGGCATTGATCCTTGCACTTTTTTTTGTTTAGTTTAAGTCCCTGCACTTTGTAAAAATATTGTTATTGGTCCCTCTGTTAAATAGACGTTAAAAAAAATGTCAAAATTAACGGAGTGTCATGTGACCAATCATTTTATGCCACATGGCACACTAAAAGACAAAATTGTTATTAATTTGTTTTTTAATTATTTTATTAACTAACATTATTGATAGTAATAATGAAAACAAAATAAAATCCCCTTTTAACAAGGGTTGAGGGGCACGAACAGAACCAAAGCCTAATTCATCTTCTTCCTCAATTCATTACTACCACCATTTCTTGCAAAACACAGTAGAACACCCAATTATAACCGAAAGAACACCCAATTCTTGAAAAATCTTCAGCAAAACAATCTCAGAAGACTGATGACAAAATCACAACACCTAAACGCGCAATCCTTACGAAATATGCTTCCATAAAAGCAGTGGCGGAGCTAGAAAAAAAAGTTGGGGTGGGTCACTAAAATTAGTCGTTGACAAATTGTTTAAAGCCTCGTAAAATAGACTTATAATTGAATTGTTTAAATTTTTTGGATAGGCCACTTCATCACTTTGCGGGAATTTGGATCAACCGAAACCTAAAACTGACATAAAATTGTATAAAATCTCGCAAAATAGACCTATAATCGTTGATTTTTTAATTTTTCCGGGTGGACCACCCCAGCCTATGAAGGGCTCCGCCACTAAAAGCATCATTTTACAGAAAAGTAGCTCAATGATACAATTCAAATAGAACGCAGTTCAAAACAAACAGTATCGACACCACCAGAAACTAGATTCGAGAAATCAAACTGATGATGGAGGTTGATGTGAAGATATATTATGGTCTCAAGCAGCAATTTAGGTTTTTCGAAAAATTTGAGATTCAATTTGAAAGCTAAAATCCATTCCTCCCTCAAATCGTTTTTGTTTCTTAAGTTCTGATATACTAGACCATTGACCCGTGCTGACGCCCGGGTCATATAAGAGAACAAATACAGCGGAAATAAGAAAGTAAAAACTTTACTTGAATTGAAAAAATAGTATGATTCAGTTCATAAAATTAATTGCCGCAAACGTTTTTAATGTACAATATCAAACAATTTCCATGACATCAACCCTGTTACGGTAACATGACATATAAATTTGATGGCATAATTTATTGACGAAAAGAAAATCCAACATCTGTCGAAATAGAAAAAGTACCGATATGAAATAAAAACAATACTACAAAACAAAGTGCTACA
>Ga0315914_1004845_pt1 | contig 19921 bp, 16 predicted proteins | sample MpolenodulesMG_FD_203920 | JGI IMG/M metagenome (GOLD analysis project Ga0315914, IMG submission 203920) | Medicago polymorpha root nodule microbial communities from Los Angeles, California, United States - elongated nodules | ecosystem: Host-associated > Plants > Roots > Nodule | place: USA... | reverse complement strand
TATAAGCATCTACTATTACTTTATGTGACGACTTTGTTGCTTGATATATGAGACTCTTCAAGAAAAATATTGTTTCTTCTTGTAAGACTCTCTAAATAACTTGACATATTTTTTTTTTCAAGAGGAAATAACTTGACATATTAATTATATATTTATTAAATTGAGAGAATAAAAAGTAACGATAATAGGACAATGTATGTTGTTACGATGTTGACAAGTTTATCTCAATTGGTAAAGACAATGCATAAAATATGTAAGATCTGAGATTTAAACTTCAGCCACAAAAAAAAATGTTGTTGACAAATTTAATTAAAAGGTTATATATAAAAATCATTATTTACACTTGAATAGAAGGCAAGCGGACAACAAGCTACGCCGCTAGACCTTTTTGGATGACAAAACCAATCATTGTGAATCAAACATTCATGGACTTAGGAAACATAATATTGCTATGCATAACCTTTTGAACTCTATGTAGAAGGTCAACAACCTCTGGTGCTAGGAAACTAAAAGTGTCAAAAGCAAATGTTATAAAAGCATGTTGGTTGTCAGAACACGTTTTTTCATGTTTGGCCACTTTGCTTGACGCAGCTTTTAGAGCTGTTTGTCCTACGATAAAAGGTCTGACACCTAATCCCACAAGTGGTGAAACCCCAGTCAAGTTTACACAAGCAAGTTTTCCACCTACCATCCGTACACCATCACATCCGCATGCCTGAATTAAAAGGTATTTTTCTCGATTCTTGTGCATAAGCCAAAATAATCTTACATATATAAACGAGGATACGTAAACAATATTTAATCCTATAACATGAAAACCTCTGATATATGTCTTGTATATAGATCCTTTGTTTTGAAAGGTAGAATCTATAAATGATGTCGACGTTATACTACTTTTCAATCAATCTTTCACCTTAGAGTTGTGATACTAAAGCAATATACCTAACCTTAACTAGAGATTTGGAGAAGTAGGGAGTATATCATTTTCTTGTTTTGACCAACAAGAAAATAAAAGGACTGAGACTAGCAATCGAAAGAGCAGCAAGAGAAAGTGCAGTGCTCTGCTCTGTTCAAGCAAAACAGGGGAGAGCATTAATACACACAATTTTATAAGACCTTTTGACACTTTTTAATATGGATTTTTTATGACAAAATTATTTCAATGATACTTTATCTTATTTTTCATTTTAAATGACGGATATATTTAAATGTGTTAACATTTTTGTTGAAATTCTTATATTGAGAGACAGGCAAATGTATCAAAAGGGTTTTATAATTACGGTGAGATAAAATATAAGTATAATTTTTCTTCTATTTTTAGAATGAATATAAGAAAGTTGATTACTTATTATGATCTCCTATTTAATTATAGTTTTCTATATTCAACTTTTTTTATATTGTTAATTAACCAAATTATTTGTTGCGGAAAATAATTTAGGAAATAGGCTTCATGTTTATTTTGTTGAGATTGCAATAAATAAATATAGATTTTACTTTGTTTATTTGATTCAAATTGAAAGATTAAATTTTATCAAATGTAGCTTCAATCAATGACTTTTGCATCGTCAACGTTGCAAATCCGAAACATAGTATTTCGATTGCTTGAATATAATCATATTTGTATGCGTATGTATTGTGGCGTTTTATGCTATTAACATGGATTATGGGAGTTTGATCGCATATTCATTCTTTTTGTTTTTAAAGACTTTAAATTTTTATTGTATCAATGTACTCTATGAATTTGAATGAATGAATATCGTTTATTTTTGTAAAAAAAAAAAAAAGGGTAATGCTAATAAATTCCCTAAAGACACTTTTAAAAAGTCCAAAGAAAAAACTAAATTTTAAAAATGGTGTATTCAAAACATTAAAACTTTTAAAAATCTTCAAAAATAAATATTTTCTACATAAAATTTATAAATTATTTCGTCTTTTAAATCCTTAACAATGCCATAAAGACGTAAAACATGACCCATAAATATAATCAACTACACCATTCGGTTATTATTATAAACAAAAATTTATTTTTTGGATTCATTAAATAAATGATGTATACGATGAATATAAAATGTGAATTTTCGCTTATACTTACTCCGTCCGAGTATAAGCAAGTCTTTTGCTCATTTCACACATAATAAGGAAAATTGTATAAGTGAAAGAGATGGGAAATGATTTTTAGTGCTCTTGTCAAGTATTGATGCATTCATCTTTATCATGAATGCAAAGTAGAATATATCGAATTGGAAGTGGTGAAAGTACTATTTATTAAAATTATAATTAGAAAAAAGTAATTAATATTATATTGGAAAATGAAATAGGACAATTTTTTTGGGACAATATTTTTTTACAAATGGTTCACTTATGGTAGAGAGGGAGTACCGGCTATTGTAGTTTTTTTAATAGAAAAGTGCTAACAACACTCTTTTTTGAACATTTTCTCTAATATTCACTCTTTTATTTGTTTAAATCATTAGGGTCTACACTTTGGAAATAGAGTCATACAAAGTGGTGGGACATACATTGATTTCATCCAATAAAAGAGTAAGTAATAGAAAGTGTGTTAAAAAGTGAGTGTTGTTAACATTCTCTTTTTAATATCCGTAATTTGGTCAAGTTTTTCTTTATATTTCCATTTCGGAGAATTATGTTTTACTAGTTGGTTAATTAATGGGGCAAGTTAAGGGTGTGCTATATCTGCGGCTCCACTGACTTCAGAGAATAAACATCAAAGTCATATGAGAAGTTAGGTGAGCAACTTTAAAGACTATGATACAAATTTAATGGTCATTTAATGTTTGTTAGGTCTATTAATGAATTGGTCTAGTAAATAGCCTTAATTAGTTCCATTCAGCAGTAGCGTCCATTAAACACATTATTTTGACAAAGTGTAGGTGAATGCTATTTTCAAACATTTAAAGGACACAACAACAATTTGTACATCACTTTCCCTTTACATTATCTACCACCATGTGAATATCACAACTTCATATGGTAGAACAAGAAAAATGGCTTAATTTTTAAAACACATACAAACGCATGAAATCAAATATGGATGGGGTGCAAGTCACAATCTTAGATTAGTGAGGTATTAATAGTATTCATAATGGGTTTCCATTTTTATTAAAGTTGGGTGCTTGTAAATGGTTATCACCGGCAGCACAACTTGTTGGTTCTATAACAAATTAGGGATACCTATTTATTGTAAGTGAGAGGGCAACAAATGGTGCATTTATTCTTCCTAACCTGAATTTGTTTAATTTTTCCATCAAGTGTGTGGAGTACTAATGGCTATTGTGTGATGGACAACAAATTATTATTCGACAGAATAGTAGTTGAACCATCAATGTAAGTTCATGCTTAAATAGAGGGTGAGTAATATTCCAAGAAAAATTAAATTAGAAATAAATAGGTAGTAGTGCTAGTATTGTATTTTAAAAAGGGAAATATTAACATGTGTCCTTAAGGCACAAGTTACTGAAATAAATATAAAAATAGTTCATTGGAATGTGTGTATTATATTTAATATTTAGCTTTTTAATAAGTTGAATGCACAAAATTTTATAAAATATTTATTCTTTTAGGTTTCTTAACATGTGCCTTAAGGACACAAGCTAACACTACCCTTTAAAAAATTAACAAAAAGTCAATAAAATGAAGATATATTTTGTTTGAATAAGCTAAACTAAACCACTGAAATTGGTATTACAGAGAATTGAAATTCGAATCTAAGACTTTGAAAGGAGTATAATTCAAAGTCCTAAGTTGACACCAACAGTTTAACCCAAATGGATTAAATAGTGAATAACTGAGAAACTAATTGATGAATGATTGCCTTGTACTCCCTCCGGTCACATTTATAAGCAAAAAACAATTTTTTAGGTACATTAAATAACTAATGTATGTAATATATAAATGTGATCGGATACATTACTTATTCAATGAACCTAAAAAGTTGTTTTTTGCTTATAAATATGACCGGGTAGATGATAATTTATAACTGATAAACTGATTAAAGTATTTGGTAAAATTAATCGTTCAACTAGATGATAAATGTAAAATAACGTAACCAGTTAACCTAGTTCTTTTCTCTCACTAACTTGCGTTTCTCTCACTTCTCTCTAAGAAAGTTTTACAAACCACCACCGCGGTTGTTCTGTACCTCCTTACAATCCAAATCTGACTATATATATTTAGATCCTTGTGATAGGTGGTGCGACGGTGGTTGACCCATCCGCATCGCCTCTCCTCCCGACTCCCTCGTCGGATGACTGGCTATGGTTGGTGTTGCTCACAGCGGTCGCCACCGCGCCGGTGAGTTTTCCGTTGGGTTCTTTTCGTCGTTCCGCTTAGCTCTTCTCCTTTTGGTGATTGTTCTTTCCGTTTAATCCTCCTTTTGGTGCCGCTGATTGCAAGGAACAAGGAGGATAGTGTGGGTTTTTTTAGATCTGTTTCTTATCTGAGATCTTTGGTATGGTTTGAGTTTCTGGCTTGTTAGCTGGTTCGATTCATGCCTGCTGGGAGGTTTTGGGAAAGCTTCGCCGTTGATGATCCTTGTTACACCGCTGTGTTGTTTTCAGCTGGTGTTTGCTTTTTTCGTTTTGTAGGTTTAATCGTGTCTGCCGGATTCTTTGTTGGGTGCAATGTTCGTTTATGTCTTCGTTGGTTTCATGTTTGTTTTCAAAGACTGGTGGTTCTGGATTTTGTCCTTTTGGTGGTATGGAAGCGATGTAGCAGCTTGCTTGTTGCGGTGTCGGTTCAAAAACCCGAAAGGGTCGGTTTCAAAAAAACCCGAAAGGGTCGGTTACAATAACCCGAAAGGGTCTGTTTATTTACGTATTGGACTCATCCCTCGATCTGAGTTCTTACACGTTGCTTGCTCGAAAGAGCTTTTATACTTGCTGTTTTACAGGAGCTGTTGGCACTTGGATTTTGTTGTCGTGTTAGCGGTCGATCCATTCGCCATATCTACACTCTAACTGTTCTATGCAGAGGTTCACTTTTCATTCTTTTTTTGTAACCTGGTTTCGCGCCCGTGCGCGGATTCGCAGGGTTATGTATGTGATTAGTGAACTTTTATTTTGATAGATTAGAGTAGATCCACTTAGACTGTTTTATCTTGTTGTATTCCCGTTTGGGTTTTCCTGGGTCAAGTCCTACGTCACCCCAGTCTTTGTATCTTTTTCTTTTTATTTATTATACTTTCATTTTGCTTAAAAAAAAAAAGTAAAATAACATAGAATGATATTCTTAATTCATAATAAAATTTATATCAATTTATATTAAAGATATTTAAAATTTAGTACAATTTAAATTTTCTAATTTAATATCTCTTTTATATATTATTATTAAATGAATTTTTCTTCTCTAAAATTTTATTGTAAATTTATTTCATTCCAGTATTTATACTTTAGAAAATATGTTCAACACTATACAAAACATATACATAAATTCCGTATCATTAAAAAATAGTAACAAATTATATAAAAAATTGAAATAATAAAATATTATATTGTGTTTTAAGATGGATTGTAAGGATTTAACGTCGTTTCTTATGGGGATGGTCTAAGGGGACTAGAAAGACTTCTTGGGTCTGATGGTCAAATGTTTGTAAACCTATGAGTGAAGCAGGGTTGTGTAACGATTCGATTTTTAGGATATTATTCATTTAACTGTTTTATTATTTATTTAATTGTTTGATGTGTTTGAATTTTTGGGTTAATTGGGTTTTAGTAGAAATAGAGGAATTAAGGGTATTTTGATAATTTTAAAAATTAAGGGGTATTTAAGTAGTTTGGTGTGAAAGGATATTTAGTGGAGTTAGTAGTAACTTTGTGGAATTACTAGAATATAGGTAAATGGTAAAAATGGAGAATTAAATGTATTAGAAAAAGAGGATATTTATTTGTTAGTAAAAGACTAAGGGTGTGTTTGTTTCAAGTTTATCAAATTTATTCCTATGAATAACATTCCTTGGAATATAAAGATGAGAATTTTATTTCAAAGTATTTAGAAAAAAATATGTTTGTTTAACTTTATAATATTCCTAGGAACCATAAAAATAGGGATTATAATAGGTAACTACATATGAATTTATTCTCATCCCTATGAGAACTTTATTTCCACCCTTTTCTTTGGGAATTTTTTCTATTCCGAAGAACATTTTATACCCGAAAATAAAATTTAGTAAACTTGTAATAAACATAGGCATATATATTTCTATCATTTTATTCTCAAGAATCAACAAATATAGCTTGAAACAAACGCACCGTAAGCCCAATAGGAGTAAGTGAGTTGAGCCCAATTGGATAAGTATATAAGGAAAATTGTTCTTCTCTCATCATGTTTTTCTCACTCCCAATTGCACTTCCGCATATGTCCCCGACGGAAGTTAACTCACGAAGGTGTTAAACACAACGTGAGTTAACTCGCACTGGGTTATACACCTGCGTGAGTTAAGCCACGTTGAACCCAGTATGAGTTAACTCACGTTGTGTGTCCATTTAAAGATCAAACAGTAGTTCATTTCCTCATTTCACATCTAAAATCTCCAAAATCGCACTCAAATCACCCAAGTTCAAAATTCCTTCAAGTTCAAATAAAAAACACTCCAATAACAAACAAGTTTTCGTAATCAAACATCATTAACCTTTTATGTTTATATGTTAGATTTTTCCTTTTAAATTAGAAAAAATTTAGTTTTAGGGTTTGTTTAAATTTTGATTTTTTTGGCAAGAAATGATACAATGTTTACATGTAAATGACTTATATTGCTTAATTGTTTAGATATTTGCATGTCTATGTTGTGGTTATGAGTTTTAAGGTTTATGTATAATTTGAACTCCAAGTGTTCGATGGAATGTTTGAATGAGTTTTTCATTGATTGCTTAATTTTTTATGGTGTAGATCTGAAATAATGGACAATTTGTTCAATGCTCAAGTACGTTTCAGCGATGGATATCGTCATTTGTTTAAGGTTCGAATCAATGTCACACCGAAAGTTCTCGGGGATTGAGATGGAAGCTACGTTGCTGAGATCGCCTAAAGATATTCTGAAGAGTTTGATTGTGCCACAAGATTATGTTTAGGTAGCATCATTATTATGTAGTGTCTTTATTTTGTTGGAATTTAAGTTTAATTCTTGTTAGTTTGCTGACTATGTCGGCATTGAAGTGTCTTTGTCTTATACTTAGTGTAGAGATTTGCAAGATTCTTTGGAAAGTCAAAGAATGAAGAGAACACAACATGTATTTTATCGAATCAACTATATATGTTTTCACATAAAATTCCTTTGTATAGGATTAGTAGGACATAAGGGAATGCACATGTTGTTTTGTGCTTAATCATGCTCCTCTGTCAACTGAAACTTGTCAGTTGGCAGTTCAGTAGGATTAAGTTCAAAAGAATGTATTGGAATGCACTCTTGTTCGTCGCTACTCATCATATATGAAGGGATTCGATGTGATAACCTATAAGATTGATTCGGTAGAATACATGTGTTGTTCTCTTCATTCTTTTGAATTTTCAAAACATGCTGCAAATCTTTACCCGAAGTATAAGAGACCTCAATTCCGACATTTTTTTGCAAACTTTCAAGAATATAACAATCAGCAACAAATTCCTACACTTCTCTACCAAGTCCTCCTCCCACACCCATAACCTCCTTCACCACTTCCAAGCATCCCCTCCCACCTCCCACCCCCACGCAAACATTTGTGCCACAGTAGATAATTTGTTTTTTATAATTTATAGAATAATAATTAGGGTTAAATATACTTCAAAAAAGAAAAAGGTTAAATATGTTTTTAGTCCATAAGAAATTACAATCTTTCAAGTTTAGTCCTTATAAAAAAAGTATTCACTTTTAGTCCATATTTACATTTTATAGGGTTATTTTAGAGGACTAAAAGTGTCAATTTTATTGTGAAAAGTTTCCAAAATAGAGACTATTCTTACAAACTACTAAATTATGAAGGACTAAAATTACCATTAAAATTCTATAGGGACTAAACATGAAAACTTGTGATTTTGTAGGGATCAAAAACATATTTAACCCTAATAATTATAAGGAAAATTTTCCCCTAAAAAATTATAAGGACAATTTTAAAAAATATATGATTTTTTTTTTACAAGAAAAAAAACATATGATTTACTAACTTCTTTATTATCATTTCAACTAAAACAACATCTTACCCCTAAATAAAAACTAAAACAACATCTTTATTGTTGTTAAATAAATTAATAAATTTTATAAAAAGTTAAAAATATATCAACCACTTTGCTCAAGAATTATAAGTAGATTTATATTCCCCCTAAAACACAGTGGATTTAGATTTTATGACCTAGGGAGTATGAGAGAGTGGTGTTATAGTAATTATGGATTCAATTCAAGTGTTTTCCATCATATGAATATGATAAATTATTTAAGAGAATTGGAATGTGATTTATGAGTTGAATAATTATTGTTCAGTCTCTACTTATTTTCGGTCTAACTCCTAATTATTAAAACATATTTCAGTTAGGAGTAGAGGTTAAAGAAAAGCGGTATTATGACAAAGTATACATGTTACATTTACGAGAATGAGGGGTATATTTTTTTTAAGGAAAGAATGAGGGAATAGATATTTTTTGGGTTAAATTTGTTTTTGATCCCTATAGAAATTTTAAATTATAAATTTTTGTCCCTCTAAAAGTTTTCATCAATTTTTGGTCCCTAAAATATTTTCATCACAACTTTTGATCCTTGCATTTAAGTAAAATCATGTGCATCTTTTAAATTTTTGTATTATTTTTTTTGTGGCCATGTGTAGTACGATATAGAAATCTCTCTTGCAAGTCCCGTGAGCATAGCTCAGTTGGTAGGACAATGTATTATTATATGCAGGGGTTGGGGTTCGAACCCCAGACACCCCACTTATTCACCTTATAAGGTGAATTCTAGCCACTAGACTGCCTAACCAAAAAAAAAAAAAATCTCTCTTGCAAAAGTTTATTTATTTTTTAATAAGTGATTAATTAAATATAAATTTTTAACTTTTTAGCACTTTAAAATTCATTTTTAATTCTTATATTGTAAAAAAAAAATTGTACAAAAGATTGTTATAATATTATAAATATCTCTATAAAAATTTATTCAAAAATGTGAAGTATGAACATGATTTAATTTAAAACAGGTAGAAAATTTTAGAGGGAACAAATATTTATTAGAAAAACTTATAGAAATCAAAACTTAGAATTTAAAAATTTTATACGATCAAAAACATATTTAAATTTTTTTAAGGGGCGTGAGGGAGTAGATGAATGTGAATGATTTGGAAACTATCTTTGACCATGAAAGTGAGAGGGTACAACTTAAAACTAACAGCTTTGACTTTGGAAGGCCTAGGAAGCTTTTTTAGTGCTCCAACTTAACGAAGTTTTCAAGTGAATAGTATCTTTATCCCGTCAAAAAAGAAACTGAGTTGTATCTTTCGATTACTAGTCAAGAAATTATAAGATTTTTTATTTGACCAACAAGCAATTAAGAGATAGTATAAATTTTTTGTTGAATAATTGGGCCTCACGTATTTATTTATTTGCTTATTTACGAAGAGTGTATGTACTATCACTATGTATCATTGTCATTAAAAGTCATCCAAAAAATTGAGGCTACACTACGGTTGGTTCGAAATAAAATATGCACATGTACATTTCATGCGTAAACAAATCTTGTTCAAAATCAACAAAGTCGGATGGGGCTACAACTAAAATTAAACGGGGCATTTTTTTTCAACTGAAATTTCAATCTTTCATAATTGCATTACAATATAAAATCTCCAAAGCTACAAATCAATTCCAATGAATCGAACTAGTTACGTAGTATATTCTTTCAAAAAAAATCTTTTATAAATCTAAACATAAGTTACGTAGTATATTCCTTAAAAAAAGAGTTACGTTCTAGTATTTCCTCTTGTCACATTTATAAGTGAAAAAATTATTTTTAAGTTCATTGAATATCAAATGTATTTGGCATATAATATATACCAAATACATTAGGTATTCAACGAACTCTAAAAGTAGTGTTTTACTTATAAATACAATTAGAGAAAGTATATTTCATCATTGATTTTGAAACAAATTAGTTACGTAGTATAATAACTTCCACAATACTTTAAGTTAGATGTTGTAAAACATTAGTCTTTTACGTTTTTTATGTAATAAATTAATCATTTAAGTCATAAAATGTTTATGCGACCGTTAAATGATAAGTTGGTATAAGTCTAAATTTACTTCTCTCAAAACTAGGGTTCAGATATAGGTCTATTATTTAGTCATAGTTTGAAACGAAATGAACCGATTACTTGATTTATAATCTTATCGATAAAATTCTTTTTAAAAAAATTCTTATTGATAAATTATTTAGGTGTAAAATTAGGTTTGAATTCAAAAAAAGACAAAGAAGAAAATGTACGTAATTAATCATGTTTAGTATTATAAACATTTTTTTAGTCCTACACTTCAATTATAAACGGTCATGTAAGTACTTAGCAAAATTGAATGAAAAATGTTAAACAATGTAAACATTTTATGATTTAAGGTCCAATTTGTTGCATTGAAAAATTAAATGAGTAAAATGTTACAGACATCTAAATTAAAGGACTGCATGAAATATTTGTCCTAAAAACTATACAACAATAACAAACAAGTCTTATCCCACTTAACTAAGTGGGGTCGGCTACATGGATCCAACTCATTGACCTCTAAAATCTAAATCTTTTTTAATGGTTTCTCTAATGATTTTCTTAGGTCTTCATTTACCTCTTTTAACCTGACTCTCCTCCATACGATCTACTATTCTTACAACGACATCTACAAATCTTCTCTCTACATGTCCAAATCATCTAAGCCTATTTATCCTAAAAACTATCAATTATAATTTTTCAGAAAATGCTACGAATGTCCTTAAAACATTAAGAAAACAAATACATAAAAATATTATATTGAAAAGTGTGTAATCTATTTTGAAGGGTTTAAAGATTGTGTTTTTTAATGTAAAACTTCAATGTTTTGCTTTGTTAACAAATGCCATAAGAGCACTTGTTATTGTTGGCCCGACCTTCACAGGTCTCTTCCCATGCGAGACTGCCCTTTTCCGTTTTTTTTTTGTTCCAACATGTTTAGCAACCGTTGGATATGTTTGGTAATAAATGGATGGTTGTGATCTTTGGTGACTTTTTTTTTTTTTTAACAAAGAGTAGTGCAGAGAGCACTACCCAAATTCATTCAAATAAAAAGGAAAGCATACAAAAAGAAAAGTGGGATATATCCCAAACCTTTTCAAAAGGTGGTGAACCTAAAGTTGGGCATTCCCAACATATTTTTAACCACTTCCTGTCTAATTGAGTTAGGGGCATCATGCCACCACATAAATCCATTTAAGTTTAACCCTATATTAGCTAAGGCATCGGTGCAGACATTACCTTCTCTATAGATATGAGACACAATGAAATTCATACTTTTCGTAACTTCCATGCAGTTTGTCGACCTGTTTCTTAGAGACCAAGGAATCATAAGATGATTTTTGAAAGCTAGCAGCAGAAGCGATGAATCAGCTTCGAGCCAAAGCTGATTCCAATTATTATGGTGAACTATTTCTATAGCCAAAATTGCACCAAAGATCTTAGCAGTGAAAGCAGAATCAGTAGAAAGGTTTTGAGCAAAGAACCTCTTGTGAAACCTTCAGATGATGTAAAAATTCCCCCACAAGCAGCCTATGTAAGGTTTCTGGCGACTGCACCATCGGTGTTCACCTTCAGCCAAGATGAAATTGAAGGGGCCCAAATAACCTCTTTGATGGAAGGAGCCTTAGGAGGGTGGATATTTATCTTTAAAGCTTTGAGAATCCTGAACTATGTCATGTCTACAGCAGATGTTTTCTTTGTATGATTACCAGAGAAAGCCGTACTAGATATAATAAGGTTAATAGCAACTTTCCAATGGATAATTTTATTTTGGAATCTTACTTGGTTGCGAACATACCATATGATGTTAATGATATTCACTAAGCAAGCAGCAATGGCAATTTTGCACTGTGGAGTCCATCTCATGTCGCATAATCTCCATATATCAGATGTTGCATTTAAGATTAGAGGGAAATTTAGAATAGAGGAGAACCAGTTCCACAGTTTAGCAGCGAAGGAGTAGTGCAAGAATAAATGGTTTGAAGATTCGGCACAAGCTCTGCAATTGGAACACATAGAGACTACATTACTTCCTCTTTCCATCATCTTCTCGTCAGTGGGAAGTTTATCATGCATGAGTCTCCATGCCATCATGGACTTAGAGGGGGGAATGTCCGAACTCCAAATATTCTTGGCCCAATGGAATCACTGCCCTGTATGAGACTTGTGAAGGTAAGCTTCCTTGAGGGATAAACAACCTGTACTAGTATGCTTCCAGACAAGTTTATCCTCCAAATGAACTTTTGGGATAATAATTTGATCAAGAACCTGAGACAAATTAGGAAACATATTTTCAAGAGACGAAGGGATGGACCATTTATGGTCTGCAATGAAGTCAGAAACCTTAGATGAAAGATTAGATACAATATGAGGAGGAATATTGAATCTCTCACCAATTGTCATACCACACCAACTGTCAGACCAAAAGTGAATGTTGTTGCCATTGCCCATCATCCAGCTAGAGTTTTCAGTTATTAAAGAGTACTCGCTTTTCATACTACTCCACAAAGATGAATGAATGTGATAAGCCACCGGTTTTCTATTTGAAAGAGCTCTACCTCTCAAAGAAATTGCCCAAGGCTCCAAAGAGTTTAACATATCCCATCCTAACTTTAAATTTGAAGCTTCATTAAGAGATATCAGAGACCTGAGACCCATACCCCCTTCTTCCATAGGCTTACAAAGCTTCTTCCATGCCACCGTTACCATTTTTCTCTTCTCAATGTCCCCGCTCCATATAAAATTTCTGCACCATTTCTCAATTTCCTTCAATAAAGCAATAGGCCAAGAGTATACTGACATACTATGAACCAACATAGCTTGAATGACGGATTTTATGAGAAGAACTCTTCCAGCCATTGATAACAATGATGCCTTCCATGAAGCAAGTTTGATTTTTACTCTGTCAGCAATAGCTCGTAATTGAGAATTTTTTGGCTTACCTTTGAAGATTGGCACTCCCAAATAGTTGAAGGGAAGTTCACCTGCTTGAAACCCTAGACAGTTTACCAAATAATTCAACCTTCCTGTTGGTATGGAGCCTGCATAAATGGTGGATTTTGAAGGGATAATGTGTTGACTAGAAATACTAGCATAAGTGAGAAATAACTCCTTCAAAGCATTCACAGATGAAATGTTTCCTTTACAAAAAATCATCACATCATCAGCGTATAAAACATGCGAGGGAAAATTATGATTCTTAGAGCTATTGATTAAGTTAACTTTTCCTTGATCAACAAGAGTTGTTATGGATCTGCTGAGTACATCTTCAACTATGCAAAACAAGAGGGGGGACAAGGGATCACCCTGTCTAACCCCTCTTTTACATTTAAAATAACCATTTTGGGAGCGATTGATTGAGATTGATAAAGTTGCAGATTCAAGAATAACTTGTATCCAGTTGCAGAAAGTGTTGTTGAAGCCATAAGCTTGAAGAACTTTAAGAAATGGCCATTCTAGGGTATCGAAAGCCTTAGCAATATCCACTTTGAAAGCGAGATTTCCCCCATAGGTTTTTTTGTCCAATAGATTGATAACTTCAGAGGTGAGACAAATACAATCTTTGATTTGACGACCTTGAGTGAACCCTTTCTGTTGCGGAGAGATGAGAGTTGGCATGATTGAAGCAATTTAGTCTGCTAAGATTTTTGAAACAATCTTGTATTTGAAATTTGCAAGCGCAATGGGCCTATATTGAGAGACTGTGTCTGCATTTGGTGACTTAGGTATGAGAATGAGAGTATTTGCATTATAGTTCGACATCAGCCAACTTTTAGTGAAGAATTCTAGAACAGCTTTGTGCACATCATTCTTGACAATATCCCAGTATGTTTGAAAGAAAACAGCTCCAAAACCATCCGGACCTGGTGCACCTTCTTTGTTTAAATTAAAGACCGCATTGTGAACTTCCTCCATAGTGGGAATCAAGGTAAGCATGTTATTGATTGAGTCAGTCACCAGGTTCGGGATAACTTCTTCCACCAAATTACTATCCTACAAAACCGAAGAAAAACAAAACAAATTCATAAAGTGGTTAGTTATATGAGTTTTTATTTGCTCAGGCTAGGTAATCAATTGTTCACCATCCTTCATTGATGTGATTTTGTTGGTTTTTGCTTTGATTTTGGCTGTTCTATGGAAAAATTTAGTGTTTATGTCACCTTCGACATGCCATTTAACATTCGCTTTTTCCTTCCAGAAACATTCTTCTTTGGCTAGGGCAGTGTCAAGGTTTGTCTAGGCAATTTTTTGTTGCTCTAAGAGATGATCTGTGTGTCCTAGGGTGTCAATTTGGTTTTGAATGGAGTGCAGATGAGCTTCAGCATTTCTTACCAACTCATGAACATTGCCAAATACACATCTATTCCAAGTTTTGAGTTTAGATTTAAGAGATTTAAGCTTCTGTGAAAGCACAAACATATCGCAGCCAACATATCTTTCTCTCCAACTGGATGCTACTAAGTTTTTACACTCCTCATGTAAGGTCCACATCTTAAGGAACTTGAATTGGTGAGGTTGAGATTCTTCATTCATTTGCAACTCCAAAAGGATAGGGTAGTGGTCTGATTGTTGCTTGATTAAAGTTGAAGCAGATATAGATGAACAAATATCCAACAGCTGATTGTTACATAAAGCTCTATCTAACCTTTTTTCCGTATATCTTCTCCCATGTCTCCCATTGGCCCAAGTATACTGCACGCCTCTGGTGGGAAGGTGATGAAAATTATCTGTGTTGGACCAATTCAAAAACTCATCCATAGGTAAAGTTGCAGGAGGTGTTGCGCCTCTATGCTCGTGCGCCCCAATGATTGCATTGAAGTCTCCAATAGTGCACCATGGTATGGAAAACTGGTTGTGGCAATTAATTAGGTCATTCCAAAACAGCCTTCTGTGCAAATAACAAGTAGATGCATAAACTGCGGAAATACCTAAAGTGGTGGAGTTGTGTGTAAAGGTAAGATAAACATGTTGATTGGAAGAGGCAACAATTGTTGGGTTTAGGTTGGAGTACAAAAGCACCAAAGGTTGGGGAGGTTGTTTTGTCTGGTGTTAGAAGCAAAAAAATTGAAACCAAGTCTGAGAAACCAGGTTTGAGGTAATCTATCATAGCTAATCCATGGTTCAGCTAAAAATATAAAATCAGGTTTATTTTCAAGGATAAGATTTTGTAGTGCCAATCTTGATGGGGTGTTGGCAATACCCCTGATATTCCAGAAGATAATCTTCATAGGAAAGGTCTAGGGTTTCTAGGTTTAGACCTAGTTTCATAGTTGTTTTTGACTGTGGTATTTTTGGTTTTCTGAGCTTTTTTCTTTGCCTTACTAGTAACCAATTGAAAACCAGAAGCCTGCAAATTGAGTTGGTCCTCTCTATTTAGCGCATCATCTATTTCTTTCTCCAAATTCCTTTGTTCTTCAGATTGTCCTCCTTCCTCCGTAGGCAATTTTGAGCCGTCAGCTGGTTGTTCCGCTAGATTGGCCCAAGATTCGTTCAAAAAAACCATGTCATTCTGAATTCTCACCGGTGTAGGTTCTTTTTGGTCTTGACTAGGCGAAGGTGATCCAACTTCTTCCATATTCTGTTGTGTTGCATCAACGAATTCGGAATCCTGCGAGCTAGAATCATTAGTATCTTCATTGTATTGAATTGTAAGGTGTGCCCTGTTGACAACCTCTGCTGGAATTTCAGTAGCATTTTTTTCCACACCTTTGGAAGCACCAGGGTTGCTTGTAGCTATCAAAGGAACCTGTTCAGGTGCATCTTTCGTTAAATCATAATCATTTCTATTTTCCACATTTGTTAAATGTGCCCTGTTGTCATCTGTTGATGGATTTTCAGTAGCATCTTTCTGCACCCTTTTTGAAGCATCAGGGTTGTTTGTAACAATCAAAGGAACCTGTTCAGGCGCCTCTATATCTAAATCAACAACTTCAATTTCCAAATTGACCACTTCGTGGTTTTTATCAAAATCATCCACCATGGATTTACCTTTTCCTTTCTTGTTATTTTTTGCTTGTTCAGTATTTAGGTTATCATTCTTCTCCTGTTTCCTACAGTTACTTAGTTGGTGCCCTATTATTCTACAACTTGTACAATAATCAGGGATTTGTTCATAATCAAGGTCAACAAACATAGCAAAACCTTTCCTTTCCACCAGAGTTCTATACAAACGTTCTTTTTCCAGATCAATATCAATTAAAACCCTAGCAAATAATCCAAAGGTACGTTCAAACATGTTTTTACCTGCGCTTGCATCAGTGCAAATTGGGTTTCCCGCACTACTAGCAATCGCGAATAGAATCTTAGGTCTCCAATATTCTTGAGGAAGCCCGTAGATGCGGAGCCACACCTGAGCTGATGAATTCTTTTGCGTAGTAGGAGTGAAATCGTTGGTTCAAGCGAAAAGCTTCAATAATCCTGGATTTAGATTCATGGAACCCACTAATCTGGCTCTTCTAGCGTCTTCTATGGATGAAAAAACAGAGCTCATAGTATCCCTTTCCAATAAAAGAGATACCCCAACGCCCAAAGCCTTTCCAGATCATCTTTAACTTTTCACGCAAGGCAAAAGTGGTAAGGGTGTGGCGCCCTTAGGCCAGATGATCCTGGCGTGTAAATTAAACTTGCATGCTTCCATACCTAGTTCATATTCATCCTCAGGGATTGTAATAGCGTGATTATTGCCTTTAACACTGGTTTTGGGGAGTTGACTCATGGGAATGTCACAAACGTTTTGTAGGGCTTGAGCAAAGGTTTTCTAGTTGTTTGGCTTGGATTTAGGGACGATCTTTGAGGGTTCAGCATCTTGAAGGCAAAGCCAAGGGACCTGGAACGGTTTAGAGGCCATCGGTTGAGGTAAGGTTAGGCAGTGAAGAGGGGTTGAGATGGATGAAGGAGATGGTGAACAGTATTACGTTCGCCAGAGCTGCAAGTTGTTCATTTTTTTTTTCAATTAGTCATCAATCTTTGGTGACTGTGATACACTAATTCTTGAATATTTAAACAGCTTAAAAAAGTATTACTGTTCTAAAAAAAGGCAATATAAGTTGAAATTTTAATTAGAAAATGGTTGTTTTTCTTAAAGTCCCAGGCACGGTAATTTTGTATGATTTATATTTTTTTGTTTACTATTGCTAATATTGCCAAATTTCATTAAACATCTCTAAAAATTAAATCTTGTCAAAAAAAACATCTCTAAAAATTAAATTTCAATTGAAATTTTATCAAATAAAAATTTTATTTTAATTATATTCAATTGTACTGCTACTTATTAAAATATAATGTAGTTTGTTGATTTACTAGTGTAACGATCCATGCCAAGCACGAAATACATTGATTTTAATTTTTTTTAATGAATTTTGTTCATTAAAATACAAAATATGGCATAAGACTAACGGATACAAAAAATATAATATAAATCGCATATTTAATTTTTATTTTTTATTTTTATCACATTGGTATCCTTTTTATGATGTAGAAAACAGAGAGACAATAATAGATTGCAATAAAGAAAAAAAGTAATAACTTTATTTCTGTAATTTAAGCAGCAACCCAAAAATTTTGGCTAGCATTGTGGCATTTTAGATTCATTTTCAAAACTTGATCACTAAATTACAATAATTTGATAGACAAAAGTGCAATCAAGTCTAATTTCACAAAAACACAATTAAGCATAAAATCTATAATACCGTAAATAACTATCAAAGTCTCACATAAAAAATTAACAAATTAATACACATTGGTTACACAAAGATGTCAATTGTGATAAGTAAATTGTGTGTATTTAGTCCCCGTGAGCATAACTCAGTTGGCAGGGACATGCATTATTATATGCAGAGGTCGGGGTTCGAACACTGAACACCTCTCTTATTCACTTTGAAAAATGTGAATTCTAGCCTAGTGGCTACTTGACAAAAAAAATAAAAAATTGTGTGTATTTAATTATGGTATGTATATATTAATTACATAAATTTAAATGACTTTGGAATTTAAAATATAAAAAATATAATATATCGTTTATTCCTTGAGACAAAAAAATCATTATTATTATTAAGCTTGATTGCAGTTTTGGTCCCCTTATTTTCACTTTTTTGCAGAATTGGTCCCCCTATTTTAAAATTAGACAGTTTTGGTCCCACCATCATATTTTTAAGCTATAAAAATGTGATGTGATAAATTTTGAATGTCATGGAAAGTGATCTGAAGATGGAAAACATCAACATCGATGAATTTGTAACGAAATTCCTTTGAAAACTCCATTTAAAACATATTATATCACAATATTTTACACAAAATATTTGAAAAAGGGACCAAAACCGTCGAATTTTAAAATAGGGGGATCAATTTCGTAAAATGGTGAAAATAGGGGGACCTAAACTGCAATTAAGCCTTATTGTTATTATTATTATTATTATTATTATTATTATTATTATTATTATTATTATTATTATTATTATTACTATTATTATTATTATTATTATTATTACTATTTCCGCTATTTTCATTGCGCTGACGTTTGAAAATTATGAGCGGTGTTTTTTTATGAAATTTTGATTAAAACTAAAAATATAAATGACTGTTGCTTTCAAGATATAACAATCCAAACTAACCATGATTATCTATTTCAACTAGCGAAAAGACGGGCACTCACGTGCCCGTCTTTCCGCTTTTTTATTGCGCTAACGTTTGAAAATAGTAAACCGTGTTTTCTTACAAAATTTTAATTTTGATTAAAATAAAAAATATAATTTTTTTTGCTTTCAAATCACATTTATCTCTTACTCATACAACTTAACTGGTCTAGCAACACTTAACCTAATTTTAATCTAATTACTTTTTGTTGAACTTTAAATACTCTAAAAAAAAGATTAGTAACAAACGTGAGCAAAAAATAATGTTAAAGATTGGACTTTAAATACTCTATAAAAAATATTAGTAACAAACGTGAGGAAAAAATAATGTTAAAGATTGAACTTCAAATCCTCTCAAAAAAAGATTAGTAACAAACATGAGCAAAATATAATGTTAAAGATTGGACTTTAAATCCTCTAAAAATATTAGTAACAAACGTGGGGAAAAAATAATGTTAAAGATTGAACTTCAAATCCTCTGAAAAAAAGATTAGTAACAAACATGAGCAAAATATAATGTTAAAGATTGAACTTTAAATGCTCTAAAATAAAATATTAGTAACAAACGTGAGGAAAAAATAATGTTAAAGATTAAACTTTAAATCCTCTGAAAAAAAGATTAGTAACAAACGTGAGCAAAATATAATGTTAAAAATTGAACTTTAAATCCTCTAAAAAAAATTAGTAACAACCGTGAGCAAAAAATAAAGTTAAAGATTGGACTTTAAATCCTCTAATAAAAAAGATTAGGACTCAAAATATTTTAGAAACAGATTTGTTAGCACTATATTAAATATTACTAAGTAGGGTTCTCACAATTCATAGTTCGTTCTCGCATTGTTTAGTTTTTCTCAACCTCTCTCGGTCTTCTGCATCATAATTCAAAATTAACGTCTATGTTTTTTTCTTTTTCTTTCATGTTACATGCCTTGACAATAAAAGATAATATCAATGTTTCTTTTACATAACATGTCATTTATACATTTATGTTATGATGTTACTAATTACTATTAGAATAAACAATAAAAGATCATTATTTTATCTTTATTTTATATACAGGCAAACTAAAATATG
>Ga0315914_1004842_pt1 | contig 19932 bp, 11 predicted proteins | sample MpolenodulesMG_FD_203920 | JGI IMG/M metagenome (GOLD analysis project Ga0315914, IMG submission 203920) | Medicago polymorpha root nodule microbial communities from Los Angeles, California, United States - elongated nodules | ecosystem: Host-associated > Plants > Roots > Nodule | place: USA... | reverse complement strand
TTATACCCAAACACTTAACTTGATAAATATTGCGAAAACACTTATGAAATACGCAACTCCCTGCGGATACGATCCTATTATACTTACGTGTAAATAGTTTTATGACATGTAAAAATCTTACATCACGTACCCTGATAGTAAGTACTTAGGAGGTGACATAACTAACATTGAGTAACATCTGCTGAAATCAGGTAGTAACTAGTTAGTAATTAAGGAAACACGTGACTTCACGACATAAATCAGCCCAGTAACTCAATTCTCCTCGCACCTTTGTAAGGTAGACGCTGATAGGGCTTTCAGTTTGTAGAACTATCGAGAGAGATAATGTGCTATGAACTTTTAAGATTCATATATAGATGGGAAAACCTTTAGGAACACTAGCCACTATACCTTTGGAAATTTAGGAACGCCACACGTAAGGGTCATCGTGTGACCAACAGGTGCAACTCAACAGGCGGAGGGAGAGACTGAAATCGACCAAGAGAGTAAGACCCTGCACATAAGGATCATCGTGCGACTAGCAGGTGCAACTTGAAAATTGATTAGGTTATCACATCCCAACGAACTCATCACTTAGATAGTCTACTTAGAATAATTGAATACGACTCGACTGTTAATTAATTCCAACAAATGAATAGAAGTGATTCAAAGAATCCTAACCGCTGCTAACATTCCGCAATCAAAATAGGTAAACTTGCTCTGTTGCAAACAGATAAAAATTTCAAACAGATAAAAATGCAAACAGATAATAAATTTGTCACAATTGTATGTTAATATTACCAAATTACCTTTTGTCTATAGAGACATTTAATGTCAACTTTTCGTATTTCAAGTTATATTGATAATATTAATGAGGGGTGTATTTAGAAGAAGAGTAATAAAAGTATCTAGAAATTTGTAAATAACCTTATATTTAAAAACAAAACTTTTTTTAAAGTAGTCTTATAAAAATGAACGAAGGAAGTAATTCTTTTTCTACACATTCCTTTTTTGTCTAGAAATAGGTAGATTGTTGGCACACATATGGGAAGTTATGTGCCATCATATGTAGCTATCTTTTCTTGGAAAATGCTTCTCGGTCATCTTCCCACAAGGGCTAATCTTTTCAAATGATGAGGTTTTTAGGGTGATTAAGATCCTTCACGTGTTTGGTGTGATGGTGAAAGGGAGACAAAATAACATTTGTTTGCCAAATGTAGGTTTGCTAAAATATTTTTCAGGAAACTTCAACCGGATCAATTCTTTAATTCCATTATTTTGAGCCATTTCATTAAGAATTAGAAATTACTATGTAGTTTTAAACGATTTTTTTCCGCATCTATAGACAAAGTGGCAAGCATCACCCTGGAACTCACACACACATCTGTGAGGTTTTAGGTTTGAATCCAGGTGAAGAAGTCCAACATAATAATATATCGGTATTTCCAGTTGAGTTAGAACTTATGAACATTTTGATGGCGATCATATACTATGTTTTATATACTATTATATACGTTTATGATTCATCATGGTGAGAAGCTTCACTTGGCTTGAAACTCGTCTATAACATTATATGAAGGTAATGCTTGATTTTTTTGGGTTCTATTTTTTATTATTTCAATCATACCTTAAACAAATTTGCTTTTAAGAATGTTATATTGTTGGTGTTATTAAAAAGATAAGAATTTTTAATATATTTGTTATATTATTTGTAAAAAATAAACTTGGTTTGTTACTATTTAAAAGTCACAAACTATACATATAATTTTAATCAAAACTTCATAAAAGAACGTTGCTTATAATTTACACAAGCATAGTAAAAAAAGGGGACAAAGTCACTGTTTTGATGAGATTAATTGAAAAACGAATGTCAAATTTTAAATTATAACATGCATGCATAATGAACCCTAATTTTCATCAATTAATTTCAATTCCCATAATGTCCAAATTTATTTTATCTTTCTCTCTTTGTATAAATTTATTTTCCTTATTTTCCCTTTTCTCCAATTTTTTTTTCATTTGGCTTCTATACATATTGTTTCCGGTTAATATCCTTTGTAATCTACTCAAGAATCATTATTGCGTGTGGATAACCCAAATGAAAAATAATCAGAAATTTGAGGAAAAGTAGAGAGAGAGAGAGAGAGAAATCAAGCTTCATCTTCCTTTCTTCAGATACTTCATGCAAATTCACTCTTATACAATCACACCATTTTTATTTCTTAGGGTAAGGTCTAGAAAAGAGAGGGCTTAGATCGCTAAAATCTAAAGAGAGAAAGATAAAATAAATTTGGGTCAAGAGGAAAATAAGGAAATTGGTGATGGAAAATAGAAGAAGTGGATAAGAGAATCAAGCAAAACAGGAAATCTACATCTTTATGATCCTAGCATAAGGTGGGTTTCCCTTTTCTTCTCATTCCCTCATGCATAAATTTACATAATCTAATTTTCGGGATTATGTGGATTGGAACTAATTGATGAAAATTAGGGTTGATTATGCATGCATGCATGTTAGAATTTGGAATGTGAAGATGTTGCATGTTTAGTGTGTGATTTACTTTAACAAATCATGAGTGGATGAGAGTAATGTATAATTTTATGCCTGACTCTGTTTTGATGAGACTAATTGAATAAGGAATGTCAAATTTCAAATTGAATGTCATAATAATATGTTGATTGGGCTGTTTGAAAATTTTGTTGAACCATTTTACCCAAACATCTGTCTTTAACATCCAAAATAACCTAGAAGATGATGGAATTAGCTTTTGACGTCTTTGAAAGAAATGCAGTCTTAGATGTTTGTTATCCCCTGGTTTTGGTCGCATCGAAATCAATGTTGTGTAGATTGATTTATGATCAAAATATAGTTAATGTGGAGAATGTTGTAAATAAATTAAGTTTTGGTAAGGTTTAGAATTTGGAAATGTATGATGAATTGAAATAGTTGTGTAGTGTAAATTATTATATGAATTAGAACTTTCTTACTTGTCTGTTAAATGTTAATGTTCAATGATTACGAAAATGAGTTTGGGTAATTGAGGCATACCTTTTGTGTATGAATGTTCTTATGTATAAGAGATGGATTTTACCCTAATAAGTATCATGTGGAGGTTAGTTATATCCTAATGGAAAATATAAAGAGAATATACATGAACATATTGACTGAATTAATTAATCAATGATAGGGACCTTTTTTTATTACATTTATTTACCATGTTTATTTTTTTTATTAAAAATCTTGTTCAAAGGCAAGATTATGTTTTATCCCACTTTATTTGTGAAAAAAAAAATGTTTATCCCAGTTTGGGAAGTTCAATGAGATAATCAATATCTCACTCCACGTTGATTTCATTTATTTTCTAGGTATAAGTTGTTTCAAACTATTATCAGAGGCTGAATCATAGTCAAAGTTTAGTTTAGGGTCAGTTCCGATGTTGTATTTTTCAAAAGTGCCAATTAAGTATTTATAATTTTTTTGTAAATGTTTCTTGGAATGCAAGACATTCTGGCTTTTTTATTTGAAATTTTAAACTATATGATAGAATTACAACAAGCTAATTCTTGGAGTGCATGTCTGAACGCTAGTTAGAATAATGTAAGATTTATATAATGCATACTTTAAAAATAATCTAAATAATGATTAATTAAATTAATAAGTAGTGGATTGGTTTTATTATTTTTTTCATATTATATTTAAGTCAATCAATTTAATATATTTTTAGCTTATATTCAACAAATAACTAATTATTCAAATTTACAAAATAACACTGCAGTCCCTTTAATTAAATAATATATACTAATTTAATTTCTCTACAAAAATATTTCTTTTTTACAAGAACGAAAATATTTATTTAGAACACATGTAAGGAGGAGATGGATAGATGATTTAGTTGAGCTACAAAATTAAAGATGTTAAGGAAATGGCCTAGAGTTCGAATATTGATATTTAAAAGAGAAAATTCTCTTTGAAGAGAAAACACTAAAGAAAACATTAATTTATGCCCATTTTTCAAGTCACCTATACTCTCAATAAATCCTAAGAGAAAACACTAAAGAAAGTTTTTTTATCCTTCCATTGGTGAAATCTCACTATTCAAGGTGTTTACAATGTTTTTCAACCTAAGAGAACCTCACTACAAAGACATGAAGAATGAAGTCTTATATAGAGTCCAGATCCCGAGAAAATTGTGCCCCGATTTCCTCATTGTACACAATACGAACATATGAACGTTATCCAAAATCGGACCACGATTTTTCACTCCTTCATCCATCAAATTTTGAGTCAATATCAACAATTATCATCTAATAATCTCATGCACCATATTTATTTGTTGCTCTTTTATTATTTTTATCACGGAAAAATATACACGTTAAGGGTCGTCTTGACATTGGTATATACTATATATATACATATAACAAACAAAAGAAACAATCACCGGTTACAAAAGATAAACCAAGAGTACAAGACATACACAAAGAGATATAGAAAACAACAAACAAAAAGCCGGACAGCCGTAGAGCATGTAATTTTGCTAGAAGCTTTAAAAAAAATTGCTGAAAAGTCTTAATCCACTCAATGTATTGCTTTATATATAGAGCCAAATATACCATGTGAGTCTCCCCTGTTTCTTGCTCTCTTCCTACTTTCATACCTTCAACAACCATCTTTGTTGCCTGATTTTCATAGCCCAATAAGCAGCACAAAGATGAATATTAGGTGTGGTTACTTAACTGAATAATGAAATTTCTTAGTATATTCCATTTTGTATATTAATTATTTTCTTTATTTTCATTCCAGTAAGTTACTATATACTTTATGTATTGTGTATGCTATGCATGTCTGAATTTATATATGCATTGTGTAGATCAGGTGATAAATATTTGCAGTCATTTCCCTAAGTAGCATTTCAGGAGCTCTCTCTTGCTTTATGCACTGCCATTGATTTTGTAACCAAATTTGTGACAGAACCATCTCAAGCTTTAAAACTAATATATCTCAATCTTCTATTTGAAATTATATATGATATATCTCAATTTCTAATCTTCACTAGAAACAAATTTTGTATTTATTTTTCATTTATCATTCACTTATTAATTTGGATGAGCATTTAGGGCCGGTCCAAGGGTAAGGCAATTAAAGTTCTAGTTTAAGATCCACCAACAAAAAAAAAAAGATTTTAATGGCAAAAAGTCGCATAAACAGACAAAAAAAAAATATCAAAACTTGTTTTAGGCCTCACTTACTATATATTAAATGTACCGTATTAATTACAGGAAATCGATTGACGAAATCAGGAGTCTAAGATTGATGACTGCCATCAAAACTCCGTACCTACCAAATGGTCAAATTGATCTTGAATCATATGATAACTTAGTAAACATGCAGATTGCAAATGGTGTTGAAGGAATTCTTGTTGCTGGGACAACTGGTGAAGGCCATTTAATGAGCTTGAATGATAAAGTAATGCTTATTGCTCACACCGTCACCTCTTTCGGCGATAAAGTCAAAGTTATCGGTAATACAGGAAGTAACTCAACATCACAAGCAATTAGTGTAACTGAACAAGGTTTTGCTGTTGGAATGGATGCAGCACTTCATATAAACCCTTACTATGGAAAAACCTCAATGGAAGGTTTGCTTGCTCATTACAATAGTGTGCTTTCAATAGGACCTATCATTTTATATAATAACCCATCAAGAACTGCTCAAGATATTCCTCCTAGTGTGGTTGAAATATTGGCTCAAAACCCTAATTTTGTTGGTATAAAAGAGTGTATAGCAAATGAGAGAGTGAAAAAGTATGCAAGTCAAGGAATTTTTGTGTGGACTGCAAATCAAAAAGAGAGTCATGAAGGTGCTATTGGAGATGTGTCTCTAGCTAGTAACTTGATTCCTAGTTTAATGGTGAAACTCATGAATGAAGGAATGAATCCTTCATTGAATTCAAAGCTTATTCCTTTGTTTGATTGGCTTTCTTTAGAGGTTATCCCAATTGCTTTGAACACTGCTCTTGCTCAACTTGGTGTTATCAAGCCTGTTTTTAGGCTACCATATGTACCTTTGAGTAGGGAAAGAAGGGTTGAGTTTGTCAAATTGGTGAAGCAAATTGGAAGAGATAATTTTGTTGGAGAAAATTATGTTGAAGTTCTTGATGATGAAGACTTTATCATAGTTGGTCGGTATTAATTTAGATAAATTGCCCTATTATATCAAGTCTTGTTTTATGTTACTGTTTATGTTGGGTTTTGTATGATTGTAGTAATTTCATGGTTGCCAAACTTAAAAAATCAAATAATGTAAGGCGTTGAGTTCATACATGAATTGAATAATGTAACAGCGTTAAATTTTTTAAAGAAAATTTCGTTGTCTATGTAACCATTATTTTTAAGAGAAATGATAATTTTACAATTATTTAGCAACAATTTTTAAGATCGTTATTTTTAAGAGAGAAATGATAGTTTTACAATTATTTAGCAATAAATTTAAAGATAAATCTCTCTCGTATGTTTATTGTGTTCTTATTTTCTCTATTGCTTTGATTTTTATATTCTCTATTGTTCTTGTTTTAAAAAATGATTCTTCATATAGCATAATTTTGTTTCTTTAAATTATCCAACATCATTTGATTTAGACGTATTTATAAAACTTTTAGAAGGATAATTATTTAAAAACAAGCTTAATAACAACTATCCAACCACCGTCTTGTCTCTTGTGTGCATTTTCTCCACTTTCATTATTTATTTGAAATTTTTATAATAAATTAAAGTTTGTTCCAATAGCCTATTTTCAAAATACTAGTTTCTAAACGTGTGCACATCATCAAATCATAAGTGACAAAATTTCCAAGAAATTATCAAAATAATTATTACTCTCTCCATAATTTATGATATGTCCATTTGAGAAAAATATTTGTTTTATAATAAGAATATTTTCAAAAATCATTTTGGTCCTATCAATAAAAAATGTCACAATTTTCCCTAAAAAAATGTCACAATTTTAAGCTGTCATTATTTTTTTTTAAGGAAGGTGTCGTTATTGCTTAAAGATTTTTTGACCTCTCATTTAATGTTTTTTTTTATATTAATGTTTTTTTTTATATTAGTGGAAGTGTGTAACTTTACAATACCATTACATTGTTAATGATTTTTTTTTCTATAATACACTTTACCATTTATTACTCTCTCTTCTTTCTATTCTTTTTTTACTAAAAAAGATATTCATTTATTCAAATCGAACAAATACATAGATCATTACAAATTCAAGATTGCTAAAAACTGAAAAAGGTGAATATGCAAACAATCTTGCAACACCTAGGTTAATAGCATAAAACAACAACATGATAGTGCCTACAAATATGACAAAATAAAAGTACCCGAATATTCGTGCTTTCTGATATGCAACATCGACACCCAAGTCTTCATTAGATTTGTAATGAGTTAAAGTTAATATATCAATCTGAACCAACGAACACCGTACTGAGATGGAAACACCAACAAACGCCGCTCAAGACGACAACCAAATATAACACCGCACAAGACAATGAACAAACACAACATCGTACTAAGACGATGGAAACTTAAAAAAAATACAAGAAAGAAGAATAAAATATATGCGGATAAGCACTTATTTAAATATAAACAGTGAGTGGTGATTTCAGACCAAAAATGGCCAAAAACACCTCTACGATGGAAGAATGAAAATAAAGAAAAGTAGAGAAAGGGTGGAAGACAGCTAACCTTAAAAGTTAGTAAGTCATGTTGAATGGTGAATACAACTTTATTTTTATTTGTAGAAACATATCCTTCTTTCTATCTTTTAATCTCTTTTTCTCATGTCATGATAAAAGATAATTTTATAAAATCACTCATAATTTATCTCTGCAATACAAAATTAATAGATTTCTTAACATGTCTGGAAATATCAAAGCAACTTGTAATAAAATATAAAGGGACACTAGAAATAAAAAATGAAGGGAGTACTTACATGAAATCTTTATGATAATAAATTGAGTGAAGATCCATTTCAGTCCCTGACAAAAATGTGTAGGGAGAAAATTAGTCATCGACAAATAAAACGACTATATTTAATTCCTTACAAAATTAAACTAAGACAAGTTAGACCATGAATCAATTTTTATCATTAAATCTATGGTGTATATCGTTAATTTGACTATGTGGCATTAACAGTGTTAGTTAAGTGCTAACGTGTAATTAAAAGAATATTTAAGGAAATAAACTAGTCTCTCATTTAAAATATGCAAAATAAAATAACAAATGGGTTAAATTAGTTTTTTGTCCCTAAGAATATAGCTAGTTTTGATTTTAGTGCCTAAAAAATAAAACAGAATGTCTTCGTTCTACCAAATTTGGTTCACAAAATAAATCAGATTTAGATAAAATTAGGAGATAAAAGTGATTAGGTCATTTTCGAATCCATTCTTCTTCGTTATTTGTTAACTGAATCTAAATTATTAATATTGATTTCATTAGTATTACGACGATCTAACAAAATAGTTAAGTTCATGTCATGTCTCTCAACCCTCTTCTTTGATCACAACCCCCTAGGTGACTCCATGATCATCGAAGGTTTTCAGAATGTTAAATCAAATGTCATAAATGCAATAATATGATATCTCTAAAACTATTAATTTAGTTTATGGTTAAAGATGTTTGTGATTCCTCTAAGTATACAAACTTTCACTTTTAGTTTCTATAAAAAAAAAAAAAAAAAAAAAACTTCAAAATTTGATCTCTAAATTTTCTATTGTTAATTTACATTTATTTATTACATGTCATTCATAAGATTGTAAAATATTATTAGTTTAAACATTAAATCTTTAATACAATATCTTTACAAGGTTTTTTTTTTCTTCCTTCTGTTGATCAAATAGTGTAATGACTAAAATTTCACATTTTTTCGTAAAAAACAATAAGGAGGAATTTCACCTTTTTTGCGAGCTTTAATACAATATTTATTAAGGGCAATAGTCATTTTTGTCCCTGAATATGTAACTAGTAGTCATAATAGTTTCTTAATAAATCAAAATTTCAAAATAGTCTTTTACGTTAAAATATTTCGTTAATATTGTCATTTGGTTTTCAATATACTTATAAATACTTACTTAATGTGATATTAGTTCCTATACGAAAAGATTTGATCTCAACGATGAAAAACGATTTTAATATCAAAGACTATTTTAACTAACGAACTGCATAATAAGAAGTTATTTTAGAATTTCGATACCCTGTATAATTATCGTGGTTATTCTTAAATAGATCAAAATGACTATTATTCTTATTTACTCCCTCCAACCTCAATTATATGCAAATTTTAATTTTTGAGTTCACTCAATAAAGAATATATATGTTATATAATATAGACGAAATTCATTATTTATTGAATGAATCTAAAAATCAAAAGTTATTTATAATTAAAGCCAAAGGGAGTACTAATTTATTCACTCATCTATTTATTTGCATTTACACATTCATCCTCTCACCATCCTCTCCTCATGTCACATATCTTATCGCTCTAGTCATTTAATGTCTGTCTATGCCATCACAATTTTCAAAAAGATGTTACTCTTTCGATCTCAAATTTAACAAGCAAATATTCATTTTTTAAGTTCATTCAATAATTGATTTATCTAATTTATACTGTATTACAAACAAGATACATTAAGTATAAAATGAATATGACCAAATTTTTTTTTCCTTATATTTATTATCAAAGAATTTTTTTTTCTTTAAAGGAAGGAATATTTTATTTGCTTTCCTAACTAATGCCCATTTTACTTTTAATGGGTTAAATAAAATAAAAATATATAGCATATACAAATATTGTTTTAAGATTCAAATTTCCTATAAAAAAAATATTTTGAAAGAAATTCCTGTAAATCTTGGAACGATTTATTTTAGTATGGACGTACAAATATCATTTTTCATTGTATAAATATAATTTCTTTAAACTTATCGAACTCAATCACCTAATTAAATCACACCTCGATCCTCTCACCTGTCCCATCATCCCACCGCCCTATTCATTCCCTGTCTGTCTCCTCTTTATACCTTCTCTTCTCCCTCCATTTTCCCTCACTCTTCAACTCCACTCTCGGATATTCAATCGGGTCGGATCTCGGATCCAAATTTTCATCCAACAATGGCCATGTTAAGAGGACTCAGTTCCCGAATTTTCCGTTCACTTGTCACCACTAACCTCACCTACAGGTTTTTTTCTTTATTACAAAATAATAACCTCTTGCTTCATTTTATTTTCATTGATATATATTTCAACCTAACATCGATTAGTTGAGATGACACGAGTCTCGTTCACTAGTTACAGTTACACGATGAAGATACTCAGTTCACAACAATTTTTTTATTATTAATCCAACATGTTTCAATGACTTATCATTTAACATTAGATCTTGGTTTATGTACATGCATGTATATTGCTTCATTGATTCTTTTTTAAAGCAAGGTTTCAAATGGGTTGTCTGGTCCCACTTGTAGTAGCACACTGTTTTTATTAAACCTTGTCGGTGAGGTTGATGATTATTAGTAGGAGTATTTGATTTTCTTGATTGGAACTTTATTGATTTAATTATTTTGGATTTTAATGAAATTAACTTTTTGGTTAATTTGTTTGTTTAAATTGTTTTAAAAGATACCATTTTTATGGTAGACATGTACAAATGGTTTGGTAATGCGGTTGTTTCAACAGAGGAGACTGTCTTTGTGTCTATTTATTTGGTTTGAGTTGTGTTTGTTGTAATTTGGAAACAAGTTCAATTATTTGCTATGAATTGTCTCTGTCATCCTTAAAATTTTACATTTTGGGCAATTTTTCTTAGTTTCTTAATTTTTGTGTGTGATCATGACTAGCATTAGCATTGCAATTCACAACACACTATCTGATGCACTTTTTTTTTTTTTTTAATATTTTATATTTTAAATTTTGTGTGTGAGATTCATTTGTGTGTCATCATTTTGAAAATGGGTCTTTCACCAAATAGAAATCATGGTCCACTTGATTTATGATATCCACATAAATTTTACCAAAGAGAGCTTTTTGGAGTGTCTGTTTTTAACATTTCCTGTTCTTGTATCATTAGGATTATATTTTCTTTTTTTGGTTTGAAATAAGGTTTTGCAATGTCCTTTCTACGGTTAAATTTTTACATACAGGCAGGGGTTGAAAATGACTTTTACATAAAGGCAGGGGTTGAAATTGATTGTGAGACGGCATAATCAAAAATATTAGGAGGGTTAAGATTGTAGGTAGTGTTTAACTTAAGTTTTTTGTATTGGTACACAAATTGTTTATTACTGCTGCAACAACGCTGTTTCTGCATGGCCGCTTCAAGTAGCAGTATGTATCAAGGTGAGACACTTGACTGTGTTGACGGTTAGGTTGTCGGTTGGTCATAGCATAGCAGTAGGAGTGAATTGAATTTCATAAAAAACATGGAAGAGGTTATCTAAACTAAGAGAAGAGTGTTGGAGCATGGTATTGCAGTGATTACGCAAGACACAGCTGTGGAAAGGTGCATCCTGAGAATAGTGGTTGTGGTGGCAGTGCCGAAACAGCGCTGTGGTGTGGTTATCAACCATCTGTGTACCGGTACACTAAACTTAAGTTGTGTACTGGTACACAAAACTTAAGTTGTGGGGTGGGGTTGCTACACTTAACTTGGTTCCACTATGCATCAAAAAGATGCCAAATATTGTTGCCATTATAATTCAAATTTTTGTTGGTTTAATCATATTAACATCTTTTTATATGATCCAGGACCTCATACCGGAAGTCTCAACTGGCAACTGCTTTACCGAGTTTTGACCGCCCAATGAGCACCTCAGGGGTGAAAGAAAGGTGAGCTTGAATAATGAATGTTCTGTTCCTTGTTGATTTATTCTCCTTTAGTTTAAGCATTATATTTTCCTTATGCATCACTCCAGTTTTTGTAAATTATGTGTATTTATGCGGGTGCCTTGTGTAGATTGGGTTGAATTGTTTGCAATCTCTGTTATGGGTAGTAGAATTTCCAGATGAGTCTTGCGTATTGATTTTCTAATCTAATTTAAATTATCTCTCTCTAATCTCCACATGATATAGTGACATGTATTTGTTTTCTATCGTCATTCACTTTGAGATTTTGTTTGGATAATACAGAGCTCATTTTTCATCTAGACCTATAACTTTGATGTGTGAAGCAATTTTATATTTTATTCGTATAATAAAGAGTAAAGGTTCAAAGTGGTTTTCGAGAAAAAACGCATATTGAGTATTTACTCTATAGTAAAACTCTACTAGTGTTCAATTGTATGTTTTGGTCTTTCAAATTTTTTTGAACATGCTTCGATAAAAATTAAGCCTTTTGTAATGGGTACTTTTTCATGGGGTATTAAGCTTTGTGTGTACTGTATGTATCTATAGGACCTCCATGGAGGAGTTGAGGAGTCTGAGAATTGTAACTGCTGTCAAGACTCCATACCTACCAAATGGCCAATTTGATCTCGATACATATGATAACTTGGTGAACATGCAAATTGAGAAAGGCGTTGAAGGTATCCTTGTTGCCGGTACAACTGGTGAAGGCTATTTAATGACCTGGAACGAACAAATAATGCTTATAGCACACACAGTCAACTGTTTTGGCGACAAAGTTAAGGTTATTGGCAACGCCGGAAGTAACTGCACATCAGAAGCAATTACAGCCACCGAGCAAGGTTTTGCTGTTGGAATGGATGCTGCAATGCATATAAACCCTTACTATGGAAAAACCTCGTCAGATGGTTTGATTGCTCACTACAATAGTGTGCTTTCAGTCGGCCCTGTCATCATATACAATGTACCTACGAGGAGTTCTCATGATATTCCTCCTAGTGTAGTTGAAAAATTGGCTGAAAACCCTAATTTGGTCGGCATCAAGGAGTGTATAGGAAACGATAGAGTGAAAATGTATACAGGTAAGGGACTTCATGTTTGGACTGGTAACGATGAAGAAAGCCATGATGCTAGATGGGAATGTGGTGCTACTGGACTTCACTCTGTTGCTGGAAACTTGATTCCAGGTTTGATGAGAAAACTCATGTTTGAAGGTAAGAATCCTACACTAAATGCAAAGTTGAAGCCTTTGTTTGATTGGCTTTTCCATGTGCCGGCACCGATTGCTTTGAACACTGCTCTTGCTCAACTTGGGGTTATTAGGCCAATTTTCAGGCTACCACATGTTCCTATCCCTGTTGAAAGGAGGAGAGAGTTTGTGAATTTGGTGAAGGAAATTGGTAGAGAGCATTTTGTTGGTGAAAAAGATGTTCAAGTTCTTGATGATGATGACTTTATTGTTGTTGCTCGATATTAAGTTGAAAAACCATATGACATTCCATATTGTCAAATTAAGTTGACAAATAAAATAAGATTTGGTTTCTTTTCTGTGGCAATTTGCAATGGAAAATCTGGTTCAAATTAGTTTCGATATTTACTGCAATTCTAGTGCAAAATAACTCATCATTATTGTTTTAGTTGATACAATAAGAAATTATAGTTTTTTTTTTTCTGAAAAAAAAGACAGGATTATCATTAATTTTTTAATTAACTAAATAATTTTGCAAATTTCCATAAACTTAAAAAATTACTAAACTCAACAATTCCTCTTTGATAGTTGATGTCTATTTTATTTTATTTTGGTAGATTGGAGATCTATGTTGTTAGGTAGCTAGTAAAAGCAAAATACAAGGTCCTCGTGAGCTTAACTCAGTTGGTAGAGACATTGCATAATTTATGCAGGGACCAGGGTTCGAACCCTGGACATCCCACTTCTCCATATTTACTTGTGTGAGCTCCGGCCATTAGACTACTATATAAAAAATAAAAAAAATACAATATTGCAACTAAGGTACCCTAAAACAAGATAAAAAAAAATTCAACTACCAATGTTTATATAACACCTCCTTTCACCAAACGTAGCCGGCTGCTTTCACCTCTATTCTAACGTGTGGAGTGAAAACACATGTTAAATGTGCCCAAAGATAGAAATTATGCATTGAAAATTGTGCCTATTTATTTCTTACAAAATTGAAATTAAATTTTTTTGAATAAATATTTCCTCATTGTAGAAACCTTAACATGTGCTAACATAGCATGACCCATATTTTGATAGTGTCGGCTAAAATGTCAACTTTTTGCTTCCTCCATCTCACAATTATTGTCTCTTTAGTATTTTTTATTTTTCTCCAAATAATTGTCATTTTACGATACCAATGCAACATTTATTATTTTTCCATTATTATACCCTTATTTATTGAATTTCATCCAACTTAACTAGTCAACTAACTATAATTAATAAGAGTGTTTTAGTAAATGCTATTAATTTTATCATTGAAATCAACACAATTAATCATTTCTTTAATAATCGTGCACAAACCTTAAGGGCCTGTTTGATGGTCAGGATAGGATAGAGGCAGGATATGATATAAAGATGGATAGAGATATGATATGATAAAGACATGATAAACATTAATCATATCTTGTGTTTGATGCGCACATGATAACAAACATGATATCATTATAATTAAATGAAAAAATTGTTTTCATAATTAATTAAATATTATAAATATGGCATGTTATTAATTATAATAGAAAATACATGCTATAATTATTTTTAAAATGACAATATTTTAAAAATGGCAGAATATCAAGATAATAAATAAGGAATGATCTTCTAATCCCATCAGGATAATTTCTAACCCAGCCTATATTCATGATAGAAATTACAAAGGAAAGTCAGGATAGGATAGGAAAATGGTTTGTTTTATCCTATCCCTTTGGTGCATCAAACATGAGATTTAAGCAGGATATGATTAATGTATCATATCCTGTCTCCCTATCCTGACCATCAAACACACCCTAAACGACTAATATTGTAAGACAGATGAAGTAGTTCTTATTCATTCATTGAGGTTGTATTTGACGAGTAATCATTCTATCTTTGTATCATGTCTCTTGTTACTATCCCTTCGGTTCTATTTATAAGAGAAAGTTGAGTCAACAAAAATTGATGTATATGGTTCAAAATTTAGACTAGATACATCAACTTTGTTGACCCAATTTTCAAAAGTTGGAGTATTACTTTGACCTTTCCTTCTCCTCAAATTCATTTGAACCAAACTCTTTCAGGAGCTTCAATTGTCAGTTTCTTGTCATTGATTGATTAAGTAACTATAGTTCTTAACTATTTTGAGTGATGAACATGCTGAAAAGTTATTGTGGTAGTAGCTGGTTCTTGAGAGGACCCAATTCACCGTTTTTACCTTTCAACAGCAGGTTAACATTTTTTCATAATTAAATTCATAATCGCTATGTTTATTCTGCAGTTTACTTTGTTTGGTTGATTTTCTTTTGTTCCATTCCTATCTTAAATGATGTTTTGTTCTCACCATTTTCATTTGTGTGTTGTTTTCTTTTTAACCTTGTTGAATTTTTTATATTACTGTTACTTTTTAACCTTGTTAATTTGGATCATAAATAGGTTTAGAAGACTGAATATTTTGATAAACTGAGAGTCACTTCAGAAGTCTAAGACAAGTTATTGGTGCTAACTGAATTAGAAAGATACCAAATCTTGTAGTTGTAGCTATTAATCCAAATTTTGCTTAGTTTAATGATGTCAATATTTCTTTATCCAGGACCACATACTGCAAGCTTCCACAAACAGCTGCGAGACTCGATGTTCGCCTCCAGTCGAACAGCTCAGTTGCGGTAAAACATAGGTGAATTGAAATGATATATGTTTCATTCCATATGATATGAATTCATTCTCCAATTAAATTCAATAGATTCATTTGACATCATTACTGTATGTTAATTTTTATTTTATGTTGTTTATGAATGAATAAGTTGATAAATTTTAAATCTCTGTTGTTGGTAGAATTTCTGAAAGAGTCTCAGAAATTAATTTACTAATCAAACATGTGACACCAAGCATCTGAAACTTCATAAACATCTCTGGCTTCATTACTTTCTTATTGTGTGGCTAGTTTTTGCCAACAAACCTAAACTTGTTAAGCAAACTTATACTATAATGTTTCCGAACATCATAACATTTCATGATAAAAAATTTAAACTTTTGTGGTAATGGGAATAAGTTTTATGTGTACTGTATTTACAGGAAATCGATTGAGGATGTACGAAGTCTACGATTCATCACTGCCGTTAAGACTCCATACTTACCTAGTGGAAAATTAGATCTTGAATCATATGATAACTTGGTGAACATACAAATTGCAAATGGTGTTGAAGGTATTCTTGTTGCTGGCTCAACTGGTGAAGGCCAGTTAATGACATGGGATGAACAAATAATGCTCATTGCTCACACAGTTAATTGTTTCGGCGACAAAGCTAAAGTTATTGGTAATGCAGGAAGCAACTGCACAAAAGAAGCGATAAACGCAACCGAGCAAGGTTTCGCTGTTGGAATGGATGCTGCACTTCATATAAACCCTTACTATGGAAAAACCTCACATGCAGGTTTGGTTGCTCATTATAATAGTTTGCTTCCTATAGGCCCTATCATCATATACAATGCACCTTCAAGGAGTGGTCAAGATATTCCTCCTAGTGTAATTGAAATATTGGCTCAAAACCCTAATTTTGTTGGTGTGAAAGAGTGTTTGGGAAATGAGAGGGTGAAAATGTACACAGATAAAGGAATTGTTGTGTGGAGCGTTGATAGGTTAAGCCATGAAGCTAGATGGGATTGTGGGGCTGTCGGAGTTCAATCTGTTGCAAGCAATTTGGTTCCTGGGTTAATTAGGGAACTCATGTTTGGGGGTAAGAATCCTACATTGAATTCAAAGCTTGTGACTTTGTTTGATTGGCTTTTTATAGAGCCAAGCCCAATTGCTTTGAACACTGCTCTTGCTCAACTTGGAGTTATCAAGCCTGTTTTTAGGCTGCCATATGTACCTCTGACTTTGGAACAAAGGGTAGGGTTTGTGAATTTGGTGAAGGAAATGGGCAGGCAACATTTTGTTGGAGAAAAAGATGTTCAAGTTCTTGAGGATGATGATTTTATCATAGTCGGTAGATATTAGTTTAGATTGCCATGCTCATGTTTGTTTTAAGTTACTTTGTGTATTGGATTTTATCATGTGAAAGTTGACACAAACACCAGATGCGCTTTCAATCTGAAGTGTCAGTGTTTCTTAGTATAGTTGCTGAAGTTAAAATAAACCGGATCATGTACACAATATCACTCAGTTTTGGAATAGATCTGCTAATACATTTTGTGTGAAAGTATTGTTTTTACATATTGGGAAAAGTAAACTACAGACACAAACAAACACTGATACAACTGTAGAGGGAAGAACTTAACTAGGAAGATGATAGTTTTTATTCCTTGGTAGTTGGTACGACTTTTACATACTCTATACTTACATGTGGCGGAGCCACTCATACTTGAGGGGATGCAGCTTAATCCCCTGGCTTCATAAAAATTACATGTGCATCTATGTATTTTAACACAATGAATCCCTGATTTTCTGACTTTGCAACTGACCTGCACCGCTTGCTTCTTTCTTATCAGCTTGGCAGTTATGTTGTGTTGCAATTCTTTCCTTTATATAATTATTGTACCTTTTTTACTTTCCTTCGTTCCCTTTTTGTAAATTGTACTTATCAAGAGTGGCATATAGTATATAGTGAACATGAGTATGAGTTGAGATCCTTTATATTTTAATATTTATGTTTAGTATGTCAATATATAATAATTGTTACTATTAATTAAAGTTAAAAAGCTTACACCAACTTGAAGAGTTTGGCATGGTAAAATTTCGTGTGTAAGGCCCCCGTGAATCTAGAGGGCGGTAAATGTAAATCCATTTCTATTTTGAGTTAGTATGAAGTTATTCTTCTTTGCCTTGTACTAGGTCATCATCACCTCATCTTACATTTTTTTTATTAAACAAAAAACTTGCACCCCCTGATCCAGAGTCCTGGCTACGCCATTGCATATCGTAATCAATATTTTTCACTTGCATGTGTTGTATTCAGTTGAAAATATCAAAGTATATTTAACCATTCAAATTTGCTGAAACATTTTGAGTTATTTTCATTCACTAAACGGAGTGATTTTTTCTATAACTAGATACACTTTACCAGCAAAAATATCCAAGAAAATCATACTTCTATGATCTATAAAATTTTACCTAAATTATTTCTAAATTTCTCTAGTACAATAGAGTAATTGAAAGAATTTTATCATGTATAACAATCATCGATCAATAAACTTATAGTGAGTGTGTAATTCACTTAAAAGATCCAAGGTATCCTGAAAGAGATTTGCGCAGTTATCGATCACACGCTTTGTAATTCAATTGTGCAATCATTATCATATTTATCTTCTTCTTGTTCAAATTAGTATTGTATTTCCCGAAACAATATCATACAATGAGGACATATAAGAATGAAGTGTATATATATATATATATATATGAGTCGGGGGTGTATACACCAGGTGTAAGTCTTTGTCTAAAGACTTACATCAAATGTAAGCTGTTAGATTAAATTGATCCAAAGGATGATATCATTCCATCCACAAAAAAGAAAAATTGAGACACCTGATCTTTGCTTTTCCTCATGATGAATCGAACCATCGTTGACGTCGAAACAACTAGTATTAATAAGCACCATAAATTTCAGTCCCACCGATTCTTTGATTTATTCACCATCGTAACCCATACCAAGACTTAACCCTCGTTCAATTAGATTCAATGTTATCGTAATGAATTTTCGCATCAAATTTGAAAAGCCTGCACAATTTTGATGGTGCTTATCTAAGCAGAAAACTGCAATTGAGTTTTAAGGTTATCAAATATTAAAATTATAAACAATGTAAAAAGCAATGTTCGTCGATTGAAGTTTGAATTGATTTTGATTTGCATCTTTGCCAATGATATAATAAGTGTCGCAAGAAAGAAGACTCTGAAAGTGTGAAATTAAATTGATTCGGTACATGAGTGTGTTTTTGTGTTGCTGCATATTTATTCTTGACCGTGTGATTAAATAGATCTAATGGTCAATATTTGGTGTAAGTCTTTAGACTTACACCTGGTGTCAACGAATCCTGACTCTATATATATAGTATATATATATAGTTGACTCTATATATATAGTGTATATATAGCCAGGATCCATTGATATCAGGTGTAAGTCAAAAGACTTACACCAAATCTCAACCAATCAATCAAATCAATTCAATGGTCTAAAATATGGAAACAAAATATTTCGGTGATCCTTCAAAAACAAATCACACCAAAAAACGTTTCCGTGGTTCAACTTAATTCCTAAAATTGCTCTTCTTCCATGAAGTTCTTTGCCGCCACCTATCAATAGTCATCCACAAACATAAAGAATTGATAAATTCAAACAACCAGAATGGTAAAATAAAATATAATACTTCGATTGATACAAGAATGATACATGATAAAATTGTATGTCATCAAATTGATTCAATCTCATGATTGATCATATATAGTACAAGCATCGGTAGATGATACATGGTCATGAAAAGAAACTCCATAAGGGCAACTTAAAGTGAAATTGGAAATTAATTTATAAAATTGATTCAATCTTATGATTTTTCATTTATATATAAACATGTTATCAAATTTAGGAGATTTTATGAACACTAAGAATGTGTCCTAAATATTGATCAAGACATAGAGGCAACAACTGTCAGTGGATTTGAAATTGATGGTGATGGAATGAACAGCAAGCGCCGTTTGGAAGAGGGGAAGGGGAAAATCATGTACAATATTCCAATATTCTAATTTTGTTTAGTTTTAGTAGGACCGTAAGATTAGTTAATTTTAATGGTTTAAATTTGGTGCAAGTCTTTTGATTTACACCTGGTGTCAACTGACTCATATATATATATATATATATATATATAC
>Ga0315914_1004840_pt1 | contig 19933 bp, 5 predicted proteins | sample MpolenodulesMG_FD_203920 | JGI IMG/M metagenome (GOLD analysis project Ga0315914, IMG submission 203920) | Medicago polymorpha root nodule microbial communities from Los Angeles, California, United States - elongated nodules | ecosystem: Host-associated > Plants > Roots > Nodule | place: USA... | reverse complement strand
GTACTTGGTCAAATTTCTTCAAGCTATTGGTTTGGCAACTGAGGTTAAAGTACCAAGTGAGAGTCAAAAGCAGAGAATGGCATTGAATGAATAATAATAATGATATAGTAGCCACATGAAATACACATTTTTTTTTTATTGAAGGTGTCAAAAGGATAAAATGATTTGAGAAGAGTTTGAAGATGTCATAAAGGTTTTGGTAGGCCATTGTTGTTTTGAACTTTTCTTTCAACCGTTTTGGAGGATGAGTGCTGCTGGATTTGACTATGTATATGGGACTAAAATACTAGTAAAAGTTAAGTATAGAAGAATATTTACTTCCAATGCACACCATCTTCAACTTTCCTTTTTATCTTATTCCTAGGCCCTGTTTGGAGGATAAACAACTTAATTTGCAGCTTATAATATAAGTGCTTATCATATAAGCTATTTCTGTTACACAAGATAAAATGAAGTCACATTGTTTTTTGTATAAGCTTTAAGCTGTTTTCATAAACTATATTGAAGAATTTGTCGAAATAAACTGTTAAACAACTTTTGAACATGCCACACTTAAGTACTCCTAGTTAGTCTCACGTCTCACCTGCTTATGTTAGTTGATAAACTAAAATAAGTTAATCCAAACAAACCCTTAATACTATATTAATTTCACTTTTTTTATCCAGCATCTTCAATTGAGTTATCTAAGTTAGTTTGATAGAATCATGAGCCGTTCTTTATTTTTTTCCTCCTCATTATAGGAAGTATGATATGACAGTAGGGTGGCAACTTAATGGTCGAAGTAGTTTAAATAAGTTACCGCATCATCGAAGTTGCAAAAGAAAATTCATCAAAAGTGAGTTACATAAAAGTTGAGTGTAAATAAAACATGATTAAAAGTGTGAATTTCTTAAAAGTTGCTTAATTTTATTATCATCAAGGTAAAATATAATTGAGTTGCATAAGTATGACATGTCATTGTGAGAGCCATTTGAAGAACTAAGTATAAGTTACAAATTTGTCATTGGAGATAACCCTAAAAGTTGAAATGTGAACTAAAATGAAATGATACCAAGAGAGGAGGACCAGGTCTTTGCTCCCCATAAAAAAGGATTAGGTCTTTGTTGACATAAGTTTTTGGCCTGTGATGCCATTAAGGAGCAGTTTGTTTTGGATTATTTTGAAGAAAAAAAATCTCTTTTAAAAATCACTTTTATTATTTTAGTAATATCTTCCATCAAAACTTATTTTTTGTTTTAGATTTTCAAAAATCTGTTTTGTTAAAAAAATCATTTTTAATCTTAAAATGAAAAGCTATTTTTAGTAGATTTTTTAAAATCCAGTTTTTATAAAACAAGTAGCTCAATTGTAAGAACTTCATATATGTGTGGGTTCTATGGCCCGGCGACCCCGGGCACTCGCCCGGGCTCCGGCCTAAATTTTTTGCAATTTCTTATGTAAATTCTTATGAATTTCTTATATAAACCCTTATAAATTGGGCAATTTCTTTAGATTTTTTGACTATTTGCTTGCAATTTCTTATATAAACTCCTATAAATGTGTTGCAATTTTTTTTTGCCCGAATTTTACAATAATCCTGGCTCCGCCACCGTATGGATGGACAATTGTTCAAACTTTTAAATCTTAAAAGAATCTCTAAAAAAAAAAGACAAAATCGGTTTTTTAACGGCACCCTAAATGTCTACATAAATTTTGACTAAAAAGAAGTGTGTACATAAATTGAAGTGGTTTTCTTTTGACTCAAAATTCAAGGGAAATGTGTCCACGTCCACTGATTTTAGTTTTCTTTTGAGTCACCGACCAACTAGTTTAAAGTTTTGAGGAGATTAATCGTTGTTATATGTCATGAGTTAAATGAGCAAATATTTAGAGCACTTACAAATTACAATAGAGTTCTCAAATAATTGTTTTTTCCTACAATAAAGTACACGCATGATATTGCAATCAATTTATATAAAAAAAAATCATTGTTTTTTCCTACATCTATGTACATTCGTATAATAAGCCAAATATCAATATCTTATTTAATAATGTTGTGGCAAATGTGAGGTGAGTTAAAAGTATCATATTATTTAAAAAGAATGATGGTTAAACATTTTATAAGTGGGGAGAATTGTAAAAGAAAATGTTGTTTACCCCAAAAAACAATTTTGTGAAATATAGCGAACCAACAACATTAGTTAATATAACCATCTTCCTTCTTTTAAAATGAAACATGTGCTTTCAAGATGTTCGTTGTGCAATATGTTTTCACATATGAGTGCTCTACAGAGGATCCTCCAAACTTTTCTCATGATCAACAAAATTATTACTATTATTTTTTATAACTAAAATTTATTAATCGGAGTATACAGGATACTCCAAACCTATTACAACAAAATAGTGTACAATCACATTGAATATAAACTAAAGAGATCATAACACCAAAGAGAAAATTGAAACGAGATGTAACTCTTATTCTAGCCATGTACCACGACCATGAAAGTGTTTTAAAGTTGTCAGCACTAATGTCACTTCTCAAATAGCATGATCCACAAAATTCTCATGACATAAAAAGAATAAAGCAGGTGTAATTCAAACAAGAATGACCATAACAACAATCTCAAGTATTGAAATTAACCTTCTCTCAAAAAAAAAGTATTGAAATTAACCTCATTCACAATTACCTTTAATTATAGCATAATCACCATTCACCATACCTTATTCAGTTAATAGTTGTGTCAATTATATGAAAATGAATAGAATAAACAGCATCAATGTCCAACTTTTGGCTTCTTTGAAAAAAAACAATAGAATATTATCATTTTCAATTTCAAAGTCTAAAATACAGTGTCTACGAAGTTTTGACCATTTTAAGTTACGCGAGTTCTCACCGTTTTATCTTTTGTAAAAGACGAATCATTGAATTGATACGTGTGAATGTTTGTTGTTAAACCACCACTTTCATTCTCAAGGAACGTGAGACTTTTTGGTATATCGGAAAAAATGTTACTAATAATCACATAGTACAAATATGATAGAAGACATGCTCAAAAGGAATATCACATGAATTATAGTAGTCATTGTATATGTACACGGGAGAGTGAAAAGCATGATTATGAAGTCGAGAAAATTATAGTTTGTTTAATTTGCAGCTGATTACGTCAACACAAAGCATGCTTCCATTTAGACATCCACACTAAACAAAAGTACATACTCCCACCCTCTTGAATTAAGTGCTGTTGTTAAATATTAGTGCATTCTCCACTATCATAAATGCAAAGTAGAATATATTAGTGCTTTACTAACTTATTGACATGGCTTGATAACTGGTGTATTTCTAACTTTTGTTGATGTTGGTAATAGCTTTGCTGCACCCGCTATTGTTGAAGATCCACAAATTATTAGAAGTTAAAATCTGATTTATTATGCCTGTTGTAGAAGTGATCGTAAGTTGTTTATGTGTAAAGTGATTGTAAGTTTTTTGTATGTATGAACTGATTGTTACCATAAATTAAATGAGCAATGGAGTATATTTATAGATTTTGATTTCTGTGAGTATTGAGTATTTGTTTGGGTGAATGGTATAATATTTCATAGTTATGGAGAATTATTCTAGTTAAGTCACTTCAACAATTTATTCTAAAAAATGATTATAGAAATCGATTTCAAACTTCAATGATATTGATTATAATATTTTATTATATTGATTAAATTAATTTTTGTGGTAATTTTATGAATTATTCATCTTTAGAATTTATAGTAGAATAGAAAATATTAAAAAAAAACAATGATAAGTTTTAGTGACAGCCGAACGGTAGGTAAATGTGGATAACATGCAGTGACAGCCATTTGACAATGACAGACAGATTTAACTACGGAAATTTGCTCTATAGTGACGGATTTTGAATGTCACTATTAACCAAATTTCTTGTTGCGATACAAAGAAAGTATCGGTTGAGCCCGGGCGTGTACCCAGGCTAGCTGGGCGGTAAAAACACCCCTGGCAACTCATGCAGTTAAAATTAACAATAGTGTATATATATACAATACAAGGATAGACTCAGTTGACATAACAAATTAAGTTATCAACTTGTCTTGTATTTAAGTGTAAATAATGATTTATATACAGATCAGCTGAACCAATCATAACTGATTCAATAAGTAAATAACTGATAATAAGTCTAAAATACCCTCCCTCAAGATAATAGTCTATTTAACAACACAATATTAAAGTGCAATTAATTAGTTTAGACACAGACTAGTATATGCTCCCATAGTGCTTTTTATATGTGATCATTTGCCTTTAAATTTGATATATGAGCATAACATATATATTTGTACCCAAAAATATATGACCATAACTTATAATTTTGTCTTTAATGGCTGCCACATTACCAATGGAAATTCATTTGAAAAATCTTATTTTACTCCTTAGAATGCTTATGTACGTCATTAAGAATTCAGGCTCCTTCCCTCCATATTCAAACTTCAAAGTGTGCACACACAAAGAGACAAAAATCAAAGTTTAATATTCCTCATATGGTCTAAACTTTTCACCACCTGTGAGTGATGGGAGCCTTGTTCAACGGGCGTTACATTATATGCCTGCTCTCAACTCTGACTTTTATGCGCACCAACAATCACTAGCTAGCTAGTTGGAGGAAGCAATTGATCATTCTTTTTTCACCTTAGCCTTTTTTTTTCCCTTGGGAAAATAGAAAAAGGTTACAAAGGGAGAAGTGAAATTGTATGCGAAAGGTAAATAATGTTCGTGGTGTATGAAAGTTTGTCACATTCAATACAAGAGAAGTCCTGAAAGGGAAAGCCAGTCTTTTGCCATAGTGTCAAGTTAAATAAAGTAAACATCATTCCTCTAAAAAAAGCGATAAATCAACAATGATAATATTTCATATTCAACCCTAAAAGTTGCGTCAAGTAAAGTGACAAAATATGAGAAAACGTGTTCTGACAATCAACCATGTTTTTATACTCATTTGCTTTCAACACTTTCAGTTTCCTAACACCAGAGATTGTCGATCTTCTACGTAAAGTTCAAATGGTCATGCATAGCAATGTCATGTCTCATAGATCCATGAATGTTATGTTTACGATGATTAGTTTTGCCATCCAAAATTGCCTTCTATTCATGTGTAATTATTAAATGAAATTCAAGAAAATAATTTTGTAGATTTGTTTGCACTTTGATTTGGTCACTTTAATTATGTCACCTTGAGTATTATATATGGTAGCTTGAGTGTTGTGAATTTGTTCATAAATTCATTTATTTTTATTTTATTAACATTGAATTTATATTGTTCTCGATGTATTATAGTACTAGTTAGCAAGTCTTATACAGACAAAGATTTAAATAAAATTTATTTGGACACACATACATGGATAATAAAATTTAAAAAAGAAATAATATTAAATGATATAATTATTTTCTTTTAAATTTTATCATTTATGTTTGTTCGTCCATTTTTTTTGTTTTTTTAGGTTGTATCCAACTAAACATTTCTCTATACCCGTTTAAGTGAAGGATATTTATTTTTAATAAAATAACAATGATACTTTAGTTAGTGTACTTTGTTTAAGGGAATTTTACGATATAATCCATCCGGTCTCAAATATAAGAAAAGATTCGTTTTTTAGGCTCATTGAGTAGTTAATGTATCTGATCTACATTGTAAAACAGATACATTAATTATTTAATAAATCTAAAAAATGAATCTTTTCTTATATTTGAGACCGGAGAGGAAGTAGTTAGTATATGAAACTAGAATAATTATATGTACTTGTTACATAAGACATAAGTTATGTACATTTGAATATTTAATGGGGGAAGAGGGTGGTAGTGACTGACAGGTTACCGGCTACAGGAGGCTGTCGGGTGGTGGTGGGAAGGTAACGGCGCATCAACCTGCAAAGAACAGACGCATGCTATTTGACCGGGGACTGGAACAGTAGGTACCCTCCTCCTACACTTTCACTTCACCTGCTCAGCTTGTAGGATGGTCCGGTGGATAACACACACAGTTCACCTCGATTACTCAAAACTGTGCATGCTCTCTGTTTACTAACATTATCTTTTGTTATGTTGTCTCACCAATAGTGTTGGTTATCAAGGGAGTCTCAAAGTCAAAGATCATTTAGTTGAACAACACTCAAAATTTTAAGATTATTAGATTTATGGATCCCCTTTCACTTATCAAATGTTAAACCTTCATTTTTTTAAAGTAATAACATCAAACTCACACTTGCTATATAACAAATAAAATGTGAGAAAAATTATGTGTATGTTGTATGTTTTGTTCCGTGGTGATAAAAATTAATTTTGAATGAATTGGTTATATAAAATTGATTAAATAAAAAAGTAAAATCTAAAGTGATTTATGTTGAAATGTATTTATGTGTTTTTTTTAACGGCATAATCTATTTATGTGTATGTTTGGTTCTACTTCTAGAGGAATTATAATTGATTATGGAGATGTAAAATTGGTTTTAATATGTTTGGTTGTTGTCGAGTATAATTGATTTTATTTGAAGCTTGGATTTGTAGCTTTTGATTCTACGATTGATTTTAACACTCAAATTTATAGTTCAATTCACTTTTACATGATTGTATTTAAACATAAATCACTTTTAGTTAGAATTATTCTTAATCAAAATCAGTTCTTCCAACCGCACAACCAAACACTCACCGTGAAAAAAGGGTTTAACAAAAAATTTATGGTTAAAATGAATTATTGAAGCCAAAAGCTACCAATTCTAACATCAATTCAAGTCAATTCTACAAACAAAACCAATTCTATTTTAAATCATCCAAACATCTAACAATAACTAACCAATTCTGAATTCTTCTTAGTTGCATGATGCGTAACTCAAAGCAGGCATGATGCACGTACGATTGTACCAATAGTTGATAAATTTTGTCAAAAATATAGCACAACCACATAGTTATTTGTTTTGGGTGATTTGACACGGTTTAAGGCATTGTACACACAGTTGCTCTTCCATGTTCATCCATTAATCTATTTACAAAAACAAAACCAAAACATACTTAAACTTGCTATAATGACTGTAAAATGACTTCTAATTAATTCTAAAGACACTATATCACTGACCATCATCACAACACCGCACTTAGACTGTTGTTTGTCGTCAACGAAAAGTCTCTTTGAATGATAAAAAAACCAAAAGTCTTTTACCTCATCCGACAATGGAATCGTCGGCTTTTGTTCGATTCTCCGAACATCAATCCAGTATGTCCAAAGCAATTACCACATAGATACTAGCTAAAACACAACCTTTTCCTACCTAATTTCTCTATTTAATCATTGAAACATGGTGATCACTCAGTGGACATACACATGCCACTTGACCATATAACATAAGACGTTCTAAACGTGAAATAGAGTTAATACGAAAGACACACTTCTATTTTACAAAGAAGATATAACATGTCTATTATCTCCCCCTTCATACTCAGCTGAGCCGATTTGACCTTCACCTAATACGACATCTCATGCACACAAATTATCAACCCCTTACGATCCTTACCATCAAACGACAGTAGATATACTTTATTCACCGCTATCTTCAATTCTGACATCGATTTATCATTGGGAGACGAAATATTCAATAGTTTTGCAAATTCGGTCCTCCATTGTCATCTTCTCATCTCCAAAAAATATTATTATCCATCTTTGGTTGCTTTTACAATTCTGATTGATTGGTTCTCCTCAAAGAATTTGGTAGGTCGCATTAGTGATAGGATTCACCAATTTAAAGAAATAAAGATAGAATTTATTGAATTAAATTGAATGGAATGAGCTCAAGAATTTAAAATGGTGGAAAACTGAAACACAAAAGTGTTACTAGATCAAATAAGCTTCGACAAAGAGGACCGTGAATCAACACAAAGTAAGCATCTTGGAAGAAACATTGGAGGATTTATTGACAAATGCATGATCAACAAAAAATAAGGTTGACGAAATACAACCATGTAGCATGTCGGGCCTAACCTTTTCTATCATATAATTACAGATAATGGATAATGTGGATATTTTAGACATGTGACGTACCAAGACCTCAATTTGATGGAAGATCATCTGACGAATAATAAAAGAATGATGTATGTGTCGACTTTCAATTCACGATTTGTTAAGAGTAACTCAACAAAGTAACTATCATGATCATGACATATGACTAAAGTGACAGTTACTTAGTTTCTTTTTCTATAAATAAAAGTTCTTGCACAAAACAAATCGTCGGATACATAATTTTTGAAATCTACTCCTAACTAAAAATAGACTCAAACTTTCTATAAGTTTATGTATGCATTCTTTCAGAGATGTAAAAAATTTATCGAGCTAATGGTCAGACCCATAAACCCATATTTTTGGCTAGCCGAGCCTTAAAAACTAATCTAAAATGTACTCGAGTAGCAAAAGTAACCCATTTGACAACTCTACATTCTACCATCGTTTAACATCTTAAGTTAGTTTTTAATTGAAAGCATTGTCTTCCAATTATAACTAATTTAGAAAAGTGAAATCAAAAAACCACTTGGATGATTTCTACCTCAAAATCACAAGAAACCAAGTCACATGTGAATGGAAGGTGGAATCATACGTGGCAACCCAAAATGGTTAAAGGTAGTATAGTATGACTGTATTAATTAAAATAGAAAATGAAGGAATGGTCCAACCAACGCTTTAAATACTAGTGTGATATTCCCGCGACAACACAAAAAAGTACTTCTACTGTTAGTGACAAATAAACTTTGAAGTGAAAGTGATAGTAAGTAATAGCAAGTACACACTCACTGTAGCTCCTTCTTGGCCCCTACATTGTAATGTAACCCATTAAATTCCATCACCATATAACACTTCAGTCCACTTCTAGTACAATATTAGTGTTGCTTATTCAATCTCTCTATATATCTATCGATCTATCACTTTGATTCCAAATTAATATCAAACTTAGTTAACATTATTTTTATACAATACAATATTACATTCATTTCACTTACTCCGCCAAAACGGGTCTCCCTCTTTGGTTGCTTGGATTGGGTCCGGACCTCTTGTGGGCCGACATGAACCGCCTCCTCTCCTTCCTCTTCCACCAGGTACATATGTTGTTTCAGAGACTAAATTGACGAATTTTATATATATGTTTTTAAAAAAAAAAAATATTTTACATAATGCTAGTTAATGTTCTTTTTGGAATGAAAATGCTAGTTATTTTTGCTGGAAAAAATGCTATATATAGATATTATAATTTATTATAAATGTACAAAGTAGACAAAAAAATTCTTTTCAAAAATATATATTCATATATAGTTTTTTCTTATAGGGAGTATTGGATGAGCAATTCTTGCAGCTCCAGCAGCTACAAGATGAAACCTCACCAAACTTTGTTTCTGAGGTTGTCAATATATATTTCCACGAATCTGAGAAGCTTCTCAGGAATCTAAGAGCATTGCTGTAATAATCCTTCAATATCTTATTAATTTCATAACTAAGTAATTATCTTATAAATCATGTAAATATTTTTCCTATAGTTTTGTATTTTAATTTAAATTTTTACGTGAATTTCTTCAGGATGGAGAGAGAGTTTATGGACTATAAGAAAATGGGGATTGATTTGAATCAGTTTATGGGAAGCAGTTCAAGCATTGGTGCAAAAAGAGTGACTAATGTTTGTGTTGCCTTTCGTGTCGCTACTGAACAGAACAACCGTGTTGGGTGGGTGCCTATACTCCCTCTTTATTCGTGCATTCTTTATTCGGTACGAATTCCTGCAATTTTAGGTATGTTTGATATTAAGATGGATATGTCAGAATGACGATGATTTATCGTGATTTGTAGAAGGTACAAAATGTAGTTTCTAAAAAGTTACCGTGAATTAGTGTGATTTTGACCTATTCATCGTGATATCAAACACTATCCATTACAGAGTGCACTTAGGGCATTCATTAGCCAGACCTAGTAAAAATAGTATGGTAAATTAACATTTTTTTTAATTAACTACTAACTGTTATCGTTTCTGTGTCCGTCCAACCAATTGCAGATGCTTCAGAGCATTGGAAATGCTGGAACATGAATATTGCTATCTCAAGAACAAATTGCACGAACTATTCCAAGTAAAGTTGCACTCAACCTAATAATCTAGCTAGCAGCCTAGTATATACAAAGTTTTATCATCCAGATAAGTCTTGCAATTGCAAGATTGTTTCAACCTATGAACAATAAATCTCATCATCAAATTAATGAAATAGAATATGATTTATTGATTCAATGGTAGAAAATAGACATGTGCGTGGTGCACGAATAATTATATTAGACAAAATTAGTGACAAAAAAAATGAAATTTCACTAATTTTTTCGTCGCAGAATTTAACGACAAAATTATAATGGGATTTCATGTTTTTCCTCTCTAAATTTCCTTTGCAATATTTTTTTTTGTAGTGTGAATCAATTTATGATACATCCTCTCATTATTTATGTTTATCATGATTTTTATGTTAATGATCACAGATTGAACAGCAACGAGCTTTGGCAGCTGGAGTGAGGTATCCAGTGCAGAATGAATAAAGTAAAATGAAAGAAACGATGATTAGAAAATGTATTTAAGATTTTTTCTTTTTTTCTTTTCTACTTCCATGTTAAATCTTTTTCTAGTTTCGTAAGGCTAAGGGCACATCTTTCCTGTTTTAGACAAACCAAGCTAAACATATCTTTTTGACTTGGTTGGGTAGGGAATAGAAAAAAAGGGGGGGGCTCACTGGATTGTGGATTCTCTTATTTATATGGTAGATTCTCTACTCATTTTTTTTGAATTAAAGTGGATCAAATCTACTGAAAGTTGCTAGTGGTTTTTATGTTTACTATTCATAGAAATTATGGTGTATTTGCTTTTTAGCTCCAGAGAGAAATTAATGAAAATGATGGAAATGGAGAGAATAACATTAAAAAATGAAGCAGGACAAAACATCATTTTTTTGTTTTGTTTAAACAGCATATATTAAAAGTGGCTAGCACAAGAAGTGCAAATAGGCTAACAATTACAATCAAAAGCCACAAACACACTGCCAGGACAAAACATCATATTTAACACTTCCTTTATCTTATAATAAGTATCATATTTTTAAAAGAAAAATTGTTCTAAAATAAAGGTGAGTTATTGTGTTCATGATCTTAATTATTTTTTTCAATCATACATCAACTTGTTTTTTTATTGATCATGATCATATATATGTGGAAACAAGAAGTTAATATCTGTTTATTGTTATAAAGGTGTTCATCCTTCCAAAGTTTCTACAGAACATTGAATTATATCATGGTTTGTGTCTAACATATACGAGTAAAATGGTTTTGCATCATACACAATTTTTTGATCAATAAATTATTATCATATCTCATTTAATTTAATAGTAATATTTATTGAACCAATGATAAAAACTAGCTTGTCCGTGTTGTAAAATTCATCTTACTTATACACTATATAATTGGTCTATATTATGTTATGATTTCTTTTCAAATTTCATAGTGCACTTGTGCGACAAGAAATTAAGTAAAATGCTATGTTTATAACATTCATATACGTTATCAATATGATGTATAATTAATCAATTCATGTTTAAGTTCAACTATTGGAAGAAAAAAAATATCACACGCAGAAAAAAAAGTAAGGTTTGAAATGACTATATAAATATTAAAGAGTGATACCTCTTACATTACAAATTGATTTTGTGACAATGAATTATGCTCAAAATAAATCTAATATGGTTTCAAAGCCTATCTCTTGATAGAACTTAGAAGACCACCATGTATTAAGTTCGGTATTGCTCACGAAAAGACACACTCAATGAATAGAGTTGTATTTAACGCGCAAAGGCACCAATTTAGAACATGAATTATGAGGATACTTGCATGAAACCACCGGCATGCATGATCAAGTGCAATGTAAATGCAGCTGCTTTCAACAATAGTTTTATCATGGGACACAATATGTGTTTTTGCGACTCTACGGGGATCATTCTTGATCATCAAATCAAATTTCTCTCATTCGTCTGTCACAGTTCTAGAGGCCGAGTCATGTTTGAAAACTTATTCAAAAGTTTTGTTTGATGCTCTCACCACCACCACTACTCCCCATCAACGAGATTGATGATCTTGTATTTCAATGTCGAAGACTCTTATTCAATAGACCCGAATTTGTAGTATCGTATGTTAGGAGGCAAGCAAACAAATGGTCTGTTTGTTTTGGTTTTTCAGCAGCAAGAAGCACTTCTACAAACCTCAAAAGTGGAATTGAGTTTTGAATGTTGTTTGGTTTGGCTTTTTAGAATTGCTTCTATCCTCCAAAAGCAATTTTCCTTGAAGCTACAATTCCTAGCTTTTGGCTTTCCTAGAATCAATTATACATTAAATTTTATATTTTGATTATTACAACCTATTATTTTCCTTTATTGCCCTTTATCAATTCTCCTTCTTTTTGCTTTGTAATTAATTTGATGAACCAAATTCAATCAGAAAACTTACCGAACCAAATTAGCCCCAGAAAAATGTTTATGGTCATGAGTTACCAAATTTTAAATTTTCCTTTACAGTGTCCCCATTCAGATTTACTGTATTTTTTCTTTTAACTTTCTTTTACGCTATATTTTATCATTTTTGGCAACTAACCCTAGTATTATTTAACTTAAATATATTTTATCAAAAAATATAAAATGTATATGAACAAATATTTTGTAAAAAAAATTAGTTTAATGATCGTATTTATTATGTTTTAAATTAATATATAGAAAATTTATTTATTTAAATTAAATAATATATCTACATTTAGTATTGATCTACATATACATTCAACTATGCATATTTACTTGAATTTAGCTATGTCCATTTTAGTAATTATACATTCAAAAACAATTTTGATAAAAACTATCAAAACAACATTCAGTTTGTTTAATCAATTCTGCATTATTGTATTCAAACATAAATCAATTCTATTCAAAACTGAACCAAACACACACAAAGTTGCTTATAGTTTTGCTAGAACATCGCTATCTCACCTTAACCTCCATAGTTTTCATCATTTAATGCCTACTTTGTAGTCTGTACCCATTTTTAATGAAATAAATTAACTTTGTCTTTGATCATTGAAAAAAAATAGATTCTATCATTTATCATACCACATATCATTTATATTCATACACCAAAACCATTAATGGTAGACTTAAAGAGGTGTATACGTGGAAAAAAAATATTCTAAAATGAGTTTATAAAAAAATGATTACATTCATCTCAGGATTTGGATCCTCTCCAACCATTTCACTCATGTTGTTTGTCCTGTTATAATCTAAGTCATTCATTCATCTTTTTTTTCTCTCTTTAGTGCTACTTTTTGTTCATTTATGACTCAATCAACTATTGGATCGGAAAAGGAGAGGGGGTTGCACAAAAAAGGCAGGAGATGATCCAAATCCTTCATCTCACAAGTCATGTTTGTAAAGTTTATAAAAGAGATTATAAATGAGTTTATGAATTAGATTTATGCAAAATTAATATATGTTGTCATTGTTGTATAATTAGAAAATTCATGTTTAAGTTCAACACTACATAGATAAATTTGAAATGATACTAGATATTATCATGGATTCTTGAATTCAAAACACAATCTAATTAAGAATTGACAATATATGGGCTTAGTATAGATATGTGAATGAGATTGTCTAGCTATCAGCAGTTACAATTCTCAGCCATCCGATTTAGGTTAACGGATGAGACCATTTCATTCAATATGTATTTTTCGATCTCAAATCAACAATCAAATATTTACTACCACATATAATTGCGCCAACTCGAATTGCAGATGATCCCAATCCTTATATATATTCTTGCAGTGATCTTTTCTTTTCCATGCAAAAGAAGAGAACCCTGCTTACACTAGGTCGTGTCAATCAAATCAATTCAGTAATACTTCATCAGGTTTGTGTCTGTGTGGGTATATGCAAAAGGCACCATATGCATATGGAAGAAGTAAATAGAAAAATAGATTTACAAGTACCAAACAATTAAGGGAAGATTTTTATTCCAACACTTTCCAAAGCTATGCTTCTTTCTACCAAACAATTTGATATATAATGTCACTATAGAGAATCTAGCTAGCTACATATATTGGTCAAAAGTTCAATGTGACCCAACCATTTACACTGTATTGTCTGCATCACATTGAAAATTAAAACCATAAATGAATCAAGCTAGTTTAGCTATTGAATTGTAACTCCCCTTGGCTGAGTAATGGCAAAATTGATCCAGCTGTTCAGCATTCATCTAACTGATAGTATGATTGTTATTACTTGAGCATGCACATACACTAAAGTTTTGCATTAATACTTTTTTTTTACAATCGTTTTACATCAATATACTTGAAAATCGATATAAGGGTAGTTTATAACAATAGATAAATTCTTGTGTTAAACAAGACAAATTAGACTTTAAATAAGTTAGATCATATGCTTTTATCGGACGATCTAGTTTGCTTCTATCTCTAGTAGTGATGTGGAATTTATATAAACTGTTACATCTTCATTTAACGTGTCATGTGACAGTTCTACGAACAGAATTGCTAATTCTTAAAACATATAGAGATTAATTCAATCAATGGCTACAACTTAGGAAAGAAATTGTCTATTCAATAATTTTGTGCCTTAAGCTAGCTAGCCGATTTACTATTCATTCAACTAAGCAATAAAGATGGGTCTCTTGATCACATTGTAAATATTAACCTAACTATACATGAATCACATGCAACACCATCAAACACTTGACAAAATATTCAATAGAAATACTGTACAATATTTTAATTTGAGTCAAGCAAGGGACATTCACTTAATACTTTTGTTTTGATATGGCTACTTGCATTCATATTGTTGACCAAAGTACAAAATATTCAATCAAAAAAGCAGGGCCTAGTTTAGTGTGTGATCACTGGTCAGTCCATATTAAGAACAACACACTGAATTGAATCTGCATGGCAACTGAAACATTAACCGTGTCTTGTCTAGTTCATCATGTCCAGATAATATTCCATAGAGTTTACTCTCTGAATCTGAACTTTATTTTCTGTAACTATAGTCAATACTATAGGTAGTTGGTAGCACCATTGGGACACTAGATTTTTTACATGTCACATGGGATTCATGTATATAGATATCTCTTGTAGTCTAGTGCATAAACTAGCCATACACGCCATAATGAAATTCCAATTCAAGTAGTCCCAAATGTTGATGCATATATTGATTTAAGATTTTCTTTTTTTGAAAATACTGATTTAAATGTTGATGCATATATCACTTTTTACGTAATTTATACAGAAGAAAATTTGCTATGATTGACATTTTTCTAAGTAACAATATATTAGAAATTAATCTTAAAAAATATATATTTTAGAGATTATACTTTCAAAAAATATATATTAGAGATTATTATTTCCTGTGTAAAGTAATTCTAAATTTTAATGTTTTAGAGATCTCATATTCAAACTCAGACAATTATAAAATTGATTTAATCATAGTCATAAAAAAATCTAAACACTATTGAGAGAATCAAAATTAGGAGTGTTAAAAATCTTATCTTTTTGTATTTAATACTCACCTTTTTATTTGGTATAGTTTATATGAACTTAATCACTTTATGCTAAACACATTTTTAAAGTATAGTACAATAATTTCATTCAATACAAAACAAATGTTAAAAAGAGTGTTGAAAATTGATTTTCATATCACTCATCAATAAAAATTATTCAAACATCCCTAATGATCTTTAATCATATTCAAATAAAAAATAAAACATTTAATCTATATTTTCTTTTAGAATTTTAGTTTGTAAGTACCGTTAAAAAAGTGATATATGAGCATATAAAAAAAGGTTAAATATGATTTTGCTCTCTATAAATATGTCAACTTTTCGTTTTAGTCCCTCTAAAATATTTCATCAGCTTTTAGTCCCTAAAATTTTTTCCATCTTCACTTTTGGTCCCTCCTTTAAAGCAAACTCATGTAGAATTCATATTTTTGAATAAAATTGTACAAAAAAATTCATAATGTTATAAGAATCTCTCCACAAAAAAAAAATTAACAAAACGTGAATTTAATATGAATTTTTATATTTTTTACGGTTAAAAGTTCATATTTAATTTTTGTTTTGTTAAAAAAAAATCTAATTTTCTTTGGGAATTTTTATTACAATATTCTACATATTTCTGCACAATTTCATTTAAAAATAGAAAAACTAACTTCAAAATAAAGATCAAAAGTAGTGATTGAAAATTTTATAGAGACTAAAAGTTGAAGAAATTTTTTAGAGAGATTAAAATAAAAAGTTGGTATATTTATAAGGACTAAAAACATATTTAACAAAAAAAAAAATGAAAGCAAAAGAGAGGTATTTTAGAATACCTCATATATGTGAACAATCATCATCATCATCAACAACAACAAATCTCCACTACCATCACCACCACAATCCATTTGCTAGCATTCGAACCTGACACATGCATGTAATGTTTTCACACATTTACCATGCAGACCGGGCGATGCCAGCGATTGACTTAGCATAGTTTAGTTTTAAATTCTGTAAAATCTAACTTGGGCTTTAGTGAATAAGCCCAGGCCAAAGAACAGCCAACCAATTAGAACGCTGAATTATTAGAGGATTGCTTTTCTAACATTAGATATGTCTTAGCAATACAATTAACTGTCGCTGATTTTGTAGTTATAACTCAACGGTAGTTAACTACTGTTGAGGGTATTTTAGTAATTTACTTGAGTTATTAGAAACTTCTGAATGTCAAAAAAGCAATTCTCGAATTATTATTACATTTCAACTAAAGTTTATTCTTGACCAAAAAAAACTAAAGTTTATTCATTTCATAAAAATGAAAGCATAAAATGTATTGATACCGACCAAAAACAAAGACACACTAATAAAAAAAGAAGGCAATTAGGATTAACTTAGTTGGTAAAAAGTTAACTCGTTCATAAGATTGTAGATTCAATTCTCATTGTTAGTGTGATGATCTCTTTAGTTGATTATTTGTAAGCAGGGTCGTATCTGAGACATGGCGAAAATGGAGACCGTCCTAGGCCTAAAAAAAAAGTACGAAATTCGGGTCCTAATTTTTTTCCAAGGGTCTATTAGGCCCTAAAAAAATTGCTTATTTTTAAAGGGATGTGTGCTTGTTAGTAATAAGCTTAATTTCCATTAAATGTTTTGTATAAGCATTTGAATATTAAATAAAAAGTTCAAAGTTTTTTTATCAAGTTTGATGTTTATATATATTCACTAGTTAATTAATTGTTTTGTATAAGCATTTGAATATTAAATAAAAAGTTCAAAGTTTTTTTTATCAAGTTTGATGTTTATATTTATTTACTAGTTAGGACCCAAATTGTAGGTTCATCATACACTATCAAAATCTCATAAACAACCCTCTTTATAACTACTTCTTTTAGTATTTATTGAATCTTACCATCGTTTTAATTATGATGAGTCCCCATAACCTACCTGACATGCACTTTTTGTTAGGGTTAAATATGTTTTTATCCCTATAAATATACCAACTTTTCATTTTAGTCCCTCTAAAAATTTTCTTCAAATTTTAGTCCTCTAAAAATTTTCCATCTTCACTTTTGGTCCATCTTTTAAAGTAAACTCATATGTATAATTCATATTTTTGAATAAAATTTTGCAGAAAAAATTATAATATTATAAGAATCTCTCCCAAAAAAATTTAGAATTTTTTAACAAAACATGAATTTAATATGAATTTTAAAAATTTGATAAATTTTAAAAATTCATATTAAATTTATTTTGAGAAATATTTTTACAATATTCTACACATTTCTGCACAATTTTATTAAAAAAAATATACTAAAATTAACTTAAAAATAGGGACCAAAAGTAGTGATTGAAAATTCTATAGGGACTAAAAGTTAAAAGAAAATTTTAGAGGGACTAAAATGAAAAGTAAGTATATTTATAAGGACTAAAAACATATTTAACAAAAAAAAAAAAAGCAAAAGAAAGGTAATTTAGAATACCTCATATATGAGAACTATAACATTCTCATCATCATCATCATCATCAATCTCAACATTTCCACCACCACCCATTTGTCAGCATTCGAACTTGAGACATGTAGGTAATGTTTTCACACAATTACCATACACACCAGGCGATGCCAGCGGCTTAGTGTGCGTAGTTTAATTTTAAATTGTGTAAAATCAAACTTGGGTTTTAGTGTATAAGACCATGCCAAAGAACAATTAACCAATTAGAATGCTGTATTATTATTACATTTCAACTGGAGGTTATTCATTTAATAAAAAACAAGCATAAAATGTATTGATACTGACCAAAAACAAAGACACACCAATAAAAAGGGAGGTGAGGTAACTAGGATTTACTTAGTTGGTAAAAAGTTAACTCGTTCATAAAATTATAAGTTCAACTCTCATTGTTAGTGTGATGATCTCTTTAGTTGATGATTTGTAAGTACTTCTTTTACTGCTCATTGAATCTTAACATTGTTCTAATTATAATGAGTCTTTGGAACCCAACTCACATGAACTTTTTGTTATAAAAGAAAACTAATTAAAAAGAGTTAGTATAAGATATGAATGTTTAAGCTACACTATAAGCAACCATTTGATTTATTGCCTAACATGCATACATGATACACCACTTAACTTAGATAAAAAAAAAAGATAGTTTTTTTAAAATTTTGTTTTCTTTTTAAAGAATACTATCAATTAAAGAGAAAATGCCATAACTCAAAATACAATATCCGGTCATATTTATAAGCAAAAATCAATTTTTCAAGTTTATTGAATATTTAATGTATTCAGTCTATAAATGCGACTAAATACATTAATTATTTAATAAATTTAAAAACTTGTTTAACTTGTTTTTTTTCCTTATAAATGTGACCGAAATGAGTAAATAAAAAAATTTCTTATTATTTAAGGAGTGATTATTTTTCTTTAAAAAAATGGTGTGACTATATTATGGAGATACATACTTAGGTAAGAAGGTGCAAATTCAGAGGAAGTATGTTTCAATGAAAGAATGGTTTGCATATATGATCCAACAAAGAGGCATTAATGTTTCACACCTTTTGTTCTCCAGACGGCTGCTGCAACAGTTTTTAGTCGATGCGTTCAGCATGATTGAGTCGTGGCGTTTGAAATGGTACAGAGACCACCGGAAGGAGGTCAGAGCTGATATGTACAAGGGGTTATATGAAGTTGTTCTTAGAGGGGAGACAAGTCCAACAACTGCTGGGAAACGTATAGTGTTGCCATCGAAATTCGTCGGAGGAGCATGATATATGATACAAAATTACCAGGATGCTATGGCAATATGTGCATGGGTGGGGTATCCAGATTTGTTTATCACTTTTACATGCAACCACAAGTGGACTGAGTTAGTAGACTTTCTGAAGAAGTACAACCTAAAACCTGAAGATAGACCTGATTTAGTGAGTCGTCTATTCAAGATAAAGCTAAATCATCTTATAAAGGAGATTAAGAAAGGAAAAATAGTTGGGAAAGTGAGAGCAGGTAATATTCAATTAGTAATCTATCTATCAAATTCTTTTTTATATGGTGTCTATAAGCACATAGTTAAATTAGGCATTTAATTTACTCATCTTACACAAACTTCAACTTTTATTGCAGTTATTTATACCATTGAATTCCAAAAGTGAGGTCTCCCGCACGCTCATATATTGGTGTTTTTGCAACCAAAATTTCGTTGTACTCATCCTAAGAATATTGACAAGATTATATGCGCCGAAATTCCAGACAAAGACCGTGATCCTCAACTATACAAAATAGTGTCTTCTCTTATGATTCATGGTCCATGTGGAGATCAAAACACAT
>Ga0315914_1004834_pt1 | contig 19944 bp, 10 predicted proteins | sample MpolenodulesMG_FD_203920 | JGI IMG/M metagenome (GOLD analysis project Ga0315914, IMG submission 203920) | Medicago polymorpha root nodule microbial communities from Los Angeles, California, United States - elongated nodules | ecosystem: Host-associated > Plants > Roots > Nodule | place: USA... | reverse complement strand
GAATTAAAGTTTGTTGTCTTATTTTCTTGTGGGGATAAGTTTTAGGTGGGTAATACCCCTTTTAGGGTAGATTATGTGGTTCCTGGGTCAGGTTTATGCCCCCTCAGCTTTTTGTATTTCTTCTTTTTTTAATATATTTTTCTTAGCTTTAAAAAAAGTTTTACCTGGGTCTGATTTAAAGGATTTTCTTGTCTTTTTGTAATCAATAATACAAAAAATACAATAAAATATAAAATTAGTTGAATGTTTAGACAAAATTAAGAGATGGTTTTTTTATACTACAAAAAATATCATTTCATAAGAAAAAACATGATTTCATTGTTTATCATATTTAGTTACTTTGATTCCTAAGGTGAAGGTTCCTTTGTCACTCAAGGAGATTAGGCCGATTTCCTTGTTGGGTAGTTTGTACACACTCCTTGCTAAGGTGTTGACCGAGAGGATGTTTAAGGAGATGAACTCGGTTATTTCAAATTCTCAATCGATTTTCTTAAAGGTAGGCACTTGGTTGATAGCGTGATGATTGTGAATGTGGTGGTGAATTTAGCTAGAAAAAGAAACCGAGAGTGTCTTATTCTTAAGGTGGATTTTGAGAAAGCTTATGATTTTGATCAATCTCTCCTTCAAATAATTCACACCCTTACTAATAAGATAGCTAGAAAACCTTATTATTTTTTGGTTACATATCTAGAAAACATTTCTTAAAAAAGAAAAAGATAGCTAGAAAAAATAAATTAAAAAAAGTTTGTATGACCATTGACCAAATTACTAAAATGCCCCTAATCTTAAACGTGCTTAACTTGATAATGATACTGAACCTGCTTGATTGATAAAATTCTCGTAGTTGATGAGCGGGATGTTACATCTACATTAGCGTTGTTGCATTGAACGTGTTAAACAGAGGCATAAGTCCTCCATTAGCAATTTAAGTATAATAAAAGATAATAAGCTATAAGCTCGTTACTATAAATGCCCAAATTTAAGCGCCAAATTCAATTTTCATTCATCTTCTCTTTTTTCTCTTCCCCCCAAAAAATGCGAACACGCTTTCTAAACAACGACTACTTCACACTTCCACCATCACAACCCCCTTTCCTCCACCTTCCCGTCCCTCGTCTCCCTACACCGCCATCCACAGCCGCAAACCACCACCACCACCAGCAGCTCTTCTCCCCTCTCCCCAACCTCTCCCTCCACCTTGATCCTTTCCCAATCGAAACCGCTCTCTCCTCCTTTCTCTCTGCGGTTCTTCCTCACCGAATCAGCGTCGAAGAGAACAACGATCTAACGGTTTTGAATCCAGATCGTGATTCCTCAGTTTCCGAAATTCGAAATCGTGAGGTTCGTTACCGTTTTCAGTTTACGTTTTGTGAAAGAGTTAATGTGCTTCGATGTTCGTGTAGATTTTAGTTGATTTTCCTTCGTTACTGTTAGCATTTCATTTCGCTCTGTAAATTGAGATTCTATGTGCTTTACGTGTTTGAATATTTGATAGCGTTGCCGAATTCGAAAATTGCGAGGTTAGTTTTTCAGTTCACGTTTTGCTTCTCCGATGAAGAGTTGATGCGTTTATATTTTGTGTTGATTTTCGTTTGTTACTGTGAGATTTTCATTTCACTCTGAAAATTGAGATTCTATGTGTTACTTTCAATTTTAAAATTGCAACGTTAGTTTTTAATTTCTAAATTGAGATTCTAGTGTAGTGTAGTTGCCGAATTTCAAAATCACGAGGTTAGTTTCAATTTTCCGTTTGCTTTTTGTTTCTCCGATGAAGAATTAGTACATCTTGATCCACGTGTAGATTTTGTGTTGATTTTAGTTTGTTGCTGTTAGCAGTTTACTCTGAAAATTGTGATTCTATGTGCTAGTTGTGTTGATTTTTGTTTGTCATTGTTAGCACTGAAAATTGCGTTGCTGCGAAAAGTAGACTTAATCTTCGAAGTTAGTTTCAGTTTACGTTTTGATTACGTTTTAATTCTCTGATGAAGATTTGATGTGTTTATTCTCGTGTAGATTTTGTGTTGACTTTCGTTTGTAACCAATAGCACTCTGAAAGTCGAGATTCTATGTGCTCGTTGTGTTTATTTTTGTTCGTCATTGTTGGCACTCTGAAAATTGCATTGTAGTGAAAAGTAGACTCAATCTTCGAAATAAGTTTCAGTTTATGTTTTGCTTCTCTGATGAAGATTCAATGTGTTTATTCTCGTGTAGATTTTGTGTTGACTTTCGTTTGTAACTGTTAGCACTCTGAAAGTCGAGATTCTATGTGCTCGTTGTGTTGATTTTCGTTCGTCACAGTTAGCATTCTGAAAACTGCGTTGTAGCGAGAAGTTCATTTTACTTTCGAAGTAGATTTTGCTTCTGTGATGAAGAATTAGGGCGTTTTGAGCCTCATGTAGATTTTATGTTGATTTTCGTTTGTTTGTTACAGTTAGCATTACATTTCACTCTGAAAGTTGAGATTCTATGTGCGAGTTGTTTTCAGTTTTCAGTTTTTTTTTGCTTTTCTGATGAAGAATCGATGTAATTTGTCAATTTTTGTTTGTTACTCTTAGCATTTTACTCTGAAAATTGAGATTCTATTTCTATGTGCTTGATTTTGAATTTTAAAATCTCGAGGTTAGTTTCAAATTCACTTTACGTTTTGTTACTCCTATGAGAGTTAATGTTTTCCATCAGAGTGTAATTTTTTGTTTGTTATTGTTGGTATTTTACTCTGAAAATTGAGATTCTATGTGCTCTTTGTTTTTGAATTTCAAAATTGAAAGGTTAGTTTCAAATTCAGTTTACTGATGAGAATTAATATGTTTTGATTTTCTGTATATTGTGTTGATTTTTGTTTGAAATTGTTAGCATTTAATTTTACTCTAAAAATTGATATTCTATGTGCTCGTTGTTTGTAAATATTTGATTGCGTTGCCGAATTTTAAAATTGTGAGGTTAATTTCAATTTTCTGTTGACTTTTTTTATTCTTCGATGAAGACTTGATGTGTTTTGATCCTCGTATAGAGTTTGTTGATTTTTCCTTTTTCATTAGTAGCGTTTTATTTTACACTGAAAATTGATATTCTAAGTGCACGTGGTTTCCGGATGTTTTTATCTCTGGTGGAATTTTAAAATTGCGAGATTACTTTCAATGGTTCAGTTTATGTTTTGTTTCTCCGAGGAAGAATTAATGTGTTTTGATCTTTGTGTAGGTTGTGTTGATTTTTGTTCGTTACTGTTAGCATTTCATTTTGCTTTGAAAATTGAGATTTTATGTGCTCGTTGTTCTTGTATGGCTTATTTTCGTAACAGAATTTCAAAATTGCGAGGTTAGTTTCAGTTTACGTTTTGTTTCTCCGATGAACAATTGATGCATTTCAATCTTCATGTATATTGTGTTGATTTTCATTTTTCACTGTTGCATTTTACTCTGAAAATTGTGATTCTATGTGCTCGTTGCGGCGAGAAGCAGAGTTTGTAACGCTGATGAAATTTTTCTGTTTTTTATCTCATTGGTCCTAATGTAGTTTTTTCGATTTTCGTTCCACACTGTTAGCATTTCATTTCACTCTAAAAACTTAGAATCTCTTTGTTCATTGTTTTTGGATGTTTTGATTGTGTAGCAGCTAGAAGTAGATTTTATTTTTGAAGTTAATTTCAGTTTACTTTTCGTTACTCCCACGAAGAATTAGTGTTTCAATCCTCGTGTAGATTCTGTGTTGAGTTTCGTTCGTCACCGCCGTCAGCGTTTTATATTACTCTGAAAATTGAGATTTTATGTGCTTGTTGTTTTTGTATGTTTTATTTTGAGTTGCTGAATTTCAAAATTGTGAGGTTAGTTTAAATTCATGTTTTGTTTCTCCGATGAAGAATTGACGTGCTTCCATCTTCATGAAGATTGTGTTGTTTTCGTTCATTACTGTTAGTATTTCATATCACTCTGAAAATTGAGATTCTATGTGCAATTCTAAAAGAAGCTTACTGAATGTGCTTTACATTCTTTAATGTTTTGATTGCGTTGCAGCTAGAAGCAGATTTTATCTTCGAAGATCATGTCTCCAATGCTGATATTGAAGTTTCCAAAGTAAACTGACACTTCTTCTCCCTGAAAATCTTATTCATTTAGTTTATTTATTTTTGTTAGATCTTATAATTTATATTGATTGCAGGAGAGTGAAACGGTTACTCGTGGTGATGAAAACAAAGTTGTTTATGAACCAATTCAATTCGAAACACCTGAGCAGTTAGACGCACTCTTGGTGAGATGCTTGTTTCTAATTTTGTAGTAATAATAATAACGTGTTCCATTTATGGCATTTGATGTTTGAACCTTTAACTTCATTTTTTTAGTTATTTGTATGCGAACTAGTGTTGTCAATCGCGAATATTGAAAATAGCGGTTTCTTCAAATTCTGTTACATTTCTGTGCTATGGCACTGCCATTTGATAACAGTATAACAAATCATAAAAGCAGAGATTTGTTGAAATTCCGCTTTGCTATACTACACCGCCACTACAGCTGCTATTTGACAACACTGATGCTGAATTCTTGCACTTTTAGCATGTTAATTCAATCCTTACACTTTTTTTAATGTATTCTAAAGGAAAATGTATGCTTCACTGAGAAGGAGAGGATGGAAATGCTGTCTCAAACTCCAGAGGTTGAAAATTGCATGGTAATTACTCTATAATATATAGCCACTATTATGTTCACTATGTTTTATTACACCTTTTACTTTTGCTGTAAGTTTGCGGGCTTGGGTTGTCAGAGTATGAACCTTTATATAGATTCTGTAAAGGAGTCAGATGGTTTCCTATTGAAGTAATTACATTGTTTCATTCTTGTAAACTTTATTATAATACATGTTGATACATATTAATATATGGGTTTAAAGGATATGCACTGTCGGTGTAAAACAGTTTTACATTGACATTCACTATTTTTTCCATAACCCTCACTCTTGTATGGGTAGTTAGAAGTTAGTAATGTGGCATGGAAGTATTGTGCTCTCCCATTCGGTGTCAATGTAAAAATATTATACACTGGCGGTGCATGCACATTAAACTCTTGATATGTTATAGTATCTTATTTATTTTTGTTTGTTGAGTTTACAATATGGTGGATCTAAATATACCTTGTTTTAGTTTTTTACTTCTTGCATTATGCAGGAATAAGGGTGGCCTTTTAAACACAAAAGAATGGATTTTGAGAAACATATTTTATATAGTTATAGGACATAAGCAAAGATTTAAATTTTGTTATTCAAGTGTGCTTGTCTGCGAATTTTATAGGGAACAAGTTCCTGTGTTTTCCTTGCAGGAAATGCTCATGCCTGAGTCATTGAGGCAGTACCCTTACGAGGATCTAGAATCAGTATCAAGGATTGAGGATGTTATTCCTGAGTACCTGAAGGGGGAGAATGCATGTGCTTCAGAAAGTAATATACCTGTTCAGCACCTGCCACACTCTGAGAAAAAGATGTTTCTCATTTTGGAAGTGGATGAGGAAAGTTTGGGAATTCCCACAAGCTTATCTATGGTAGATATTGTTGAATCATATTTCGGGAATATCCAACCTCAAAGTTTTGATGAACGATATCAGTCGATAACTGAGGGCAAGGAACTTTTGGATTCTGAGATGCATGACATGGTGAAGTTGTTTTCTGAAGACTGTGTATCAAAGAAGAGTTTGGTGTTATCAGATATATTTCCTGAAAGAGATTTTATTAATATGCTGGAAAGTGAACATGTGGATTGGAATGTTTCCCTGGATGGGACATTGCAGGCTAATAGTGCTTTGGTGGTGAATTTAATTACCTTCCAGGAGTTCGTGTTCTTTGATGAGGACATGATTAATACCTTTGAAGCTTTTTATGACACAAAAGCATCAAATGATCTAGAAGAAACAAGTGACTGGATGTTCAAGAAAGAGTTTAACTTTAAGAGTTTTGATGAATTGATTGTTAGTAATGAGATGGCATTCGGAGATGACAAATTCAAATCATTGCCTGTACCTGTAATCTCTGATCACAAAAAGATGATATATGTACATGATATCATTGAAGAACTATTTTCCGACATGAAGATCCAACCCCTATCTGCATCTGATGGAATTTACTTAAACTGGGATCTACTGGAAGAAGATAAATGTAGTTACAATATATCTAACTGGTATCATAACTTATGGGCCAAGATAGATATGAACAACCATGATTTCGGAGAAGAATCTCTTGACAACAGGAAATCGATACTTGAGTTGGTTTTCTTTGGTGATACTTCAGGGGCTTGTGACCTTCAGAATAGTGAAGAGTTGCAGAAGTTGCTTTCTGAAAGCATTTCTCAGCTTGACAATCGGCCTGTAGAATTTGCTGCAAGCACACTCTTAGAACATGGATCTTCCAATAAAGGACGCAGTGAGCATTTACCTGGAAAAAAGGCACAGAGGGCTTCATTATTTAAGTCCATGTCAGAAATCAGCAACCTTAGTCATACTACAGGTAAATGTGACCTCCAACAAAGTGAAGAGTTGGAGAAGTTGCTTTCTAATTGCATTTCTCAGCCTGACAATCAGCCTGTAGAATTTGCTGCAGGCAAAGCAGTAGAAAATGGATCTTCCAATGAAGGACGTCGAGAACAGTTACAGGAAATAAAAGCAGAGAGGGCTTCATTATTATTTAAGTCTATGTCAGAAATCAGCAACTTTGATTATTTCTTAAACCCTCAAAAAGCAACTGCCAAGGAGAGTTGTTGTTTTGGAGCAGACTCCACCAATGCTAATGTTAATATTCCAAAAGTTACATCCACCGCATTGAAAGCTGGTCTACAATCACAAGGGTGTTACACTGTTCTGCATAAAGTTAAGCTGTCTGACAATATTGTGGCACTTGCTAGATATTTTGAAAAAAGCTATGTGGCCATTTTGCAGTGTGATACAGAGCTGGCAAAGACACATAAATCGGATGTACATTATTTTGAATTTCTGAGTCTTCAAAAACACAAGCTGATTGAATTCCATGTAAATGGAAATAATATGGCGTTTATTGTGTTAAGTGCAATTAAACAGGCAGTTTGGTATTTGTGTTTCTATGGTCTCAACCCAGCATGCTTATATGTAGACAAACTATGTCAAAACATAGACTACTTGAAATCAAGATTAGGCGTCCTCCAATCTTTGATCAAAGATGAAAATAGGAAGATGGAAAGCAATATTTCTATGGCACACTCGTCACTGATAACTGTCAGGGAAATTTTACAGGCAAACATCAAACATGATAGTTTGAAAGCTTTAATTGTGGCTGAAGAAGTATTCTGGGGGTCTTTGAAAAGTCTCCTTCTCTTCCTGGGGTTATCATACAGTGAACTAAATACTTCGTACAGAAGTCAGCCATATGCAAATAATCTTCCTGGTGACACTGATACTAAAATGAAGGGACTTCTGAGTTCAGACTGCTTGCTGGTTTCATACAGGTAAGCAGTTGTTTCTATATAATTTATTCAGTATAGTTTATATTTAATAACTCTGTTTACTAAATTCAATGGCACTTTATACAAGAGTGGGTGCTCAAATCCTGCTACACCATAGCTTCTATATGACAACACTAATTTTCGTTTTATCTCACATTGTACTTCTTTTTAAAACTACATTTTTTTAGCATGCTTTTTTGAATCTTTCTCAAATGATATATCCTTTTAATGAGGGTCAAATAGGTTTTATCCTTCAGGTACCTAAAAAGTTTTACTTTTCATTTAACATTTTCAATTTTTGAATCTTCACGAAGATTTGCTCTGCCATTTGGGTTAGTATTAAATTTAGGATTGTTTTCTTTTCTAACGGATTAAATTTAGGATTTATGTTTCTGGAATGATAAAATACTCATACAGTAAGTGCATACAATTTGAAGTCTGAAAATGTGAACCTGACGGTGCTACTGTTATTTTAAAAGGACCCTAACTTCCTTTCTATATTCTTATTTGAATTGATTGATTGCAAATTGCGAACATAATGCAGTATATATGCTTTTTCGGTGGTACGTTTTAGGTCTACGTTCTGCTACGAAACTATGTAATTCGTTTTTTTTTTTTTTGAGCAAAGTAATTGCTTTGTTAATTGAAGGTATGTCTGTCCATTTTTATCATTCATTAAATTTGGCATTATCTTGGAATATGCATAATGCAGCAATATATTTTTTTTGGTGGAATGTTGTTTGTCATATACTTCGGTTATGAAACTAATTAACTGCTTTGTTAATTGAAGGAATGTTTCTCCATTGTTTCCATTCAACAAATTTGGCATTATCTTGGAATATGGTGGTCCAAATGACTCATCTAGAATATCTGAACTTCCATCAAACTCGGTTGGATTGCCTACTCTTCATTTTTTGACGGTTGAATTGGATGACCATGCTGCTCTTAAAGCACTCTGTCAAGGTGTTGAAATGCCCCCATACTCTGAAACGTTGCTGGTAATCCTCTCTGACTCTAGATAGTTTAATGCTTATAAAATCTAGATTACATACACAATATGATGTTGCAAATAATATCAAAACCACTTATTTAGAAGTTTCTGATTATATTTCTGGTATTTGCACTGGAATATGGTTTATGATAGACTCAACTGGTATTAGAAAGAGAAATCAACAATAATCAATTAAGCAGAGAGACTTTATTAGGAACAATACCCTGGATCAATGTGATACAGATGTTGAAATCAAATGGTTTCATTTGTCAACTTCTTTAATTGGAATTACTGACTTAACTGCATCAGCTGATTGGTACTCTAGTTTTTTGGCTTATACTTTTTTACTGACCAATGAAATGGAATATTAAAAACTCACTCATGCAACTAACAATGATTGTCTTCTAGGAAACTGAGGCTCCTCTTCTTTTCAATCACAAGGAAAGTATGGTGAATCGAAAATTAGAGCGAATACTGAACTTTTATCCTGTGGAACAGAGATATGATATAAATTCTTCAAAGACTGCACTTGAAGCAGACAATTTTGTGCCTCTAGTTCCTGCTGTGAAAACTGATCATAGCCATCAAAGCGTGGAGTCTTTTTCTGGATCGGTCATCATTGTGAATACTCAAAATGTAGATAAGGAAATGATAGTGTCTAGAAGAAGTTCTTACCAAGTAATTCTTGCGATGGAGAAAGGAGGAATTCAAGTTGTTGAACGTGATTTAGATTTACCAGTGGATATTATATTAAGTTCAGCAGTTTGCTTGGCATGGTATGATAGCAGAAACCTTGGGAAGAAAGCAACTCCAGCAACTGAGGCATCTTCAAGTTTGTCATTATGTGTTGAGAATATTGCAACTGACATTCTTCCGTTGCTTAGTTTTTACTTTCATGGCTGCTTTCTGGTAATCAATTTTTCACATTAATTACACGTGTTATGTGATTTTTCTTTTCAACTGCTTCTATAAAACACCGTTCTGTCAATGGGGCTTGAGAAAAATGACAAAGGCGGTTGATGTTGGCTAGAATTGCCAGATATTTTCTTTAGTTGCTATCTGAGAAGCATTTCTGGTAGAAAGAATGTGAATATAGACCCCTTGAATGATTAATGTCTCACTGAGTAAAAAAATTCAAATAAAAGGATCAGAGTGAAGGGGAATTAAGGGATTTTTATTATTGTTTTCATTGGGAAACTGATAAACATAGTTTGCTGAATCTGATTTTGTTGATATATGGTGGTTGTTTAATAGATTATTGACCACCTGTAAATTGAACTGATTTTAATATTTTTGTTTTCCTTTTAGGTCTTTGAAGGAGAATTTAACTTTCTTTCAACTGTTATGGAGTTTTCGGATGGATTTTATGCAGCAGCAACAAGTCTGGGAATTGATTTGCAGATTTTCTTCTCGTACTCACCTGAGTTGACCAATGAAGTTATGATAAACTGCATTAAGAGTACTGCCATTCTGACAAGGGGTTTGTATGCTAAAATGCCTGATTCAGTAACTCTTGCTGAGTCATTTCTTACGCAATTTCCTGGAATAAATCCTTTGACAGCACATTCTATACTATCTTTAGGGGTCACACTTCATGAGTTTCTTGCTTGGTCACACGAACAAAGGATACATGTTTTGGAAAAATATCATGTTCCAGAAGAAAGTCTTTCCCTACTGAGTGTTTTCTGCAGATACGGTGAACGCGAGGATTCAAAATCTATAATGACAGACTGCTCCTCTTCGGTATCTTCTGGTCCAGATTCAGATAGGTGTCGCTTTTACCAAGCTGACAATAAAAGAAAAAGAACAAACCCTATAATCAATGGTCAGAATGATGAACTGTTGCAATTCGAAACACTAAACCATGTTGAGGCTATCCCAGATCCATCTACTTTGCAAAATCCTTTTAATCTTGGTATGTCAAGAGATGCTGGGAGGTCCAGAGACTTGGGAAAATCTAGTTTGTACACGAGTGATGCATTTTACCAGAAGCAAAGAAACATTGCGACAACAATGAGAAACCATTCCAGAGTATCTCCATTATCATGGAACTGCAAAGCTCCCCAAATATCAGAGCATCTAGGACATCCCAGTTTTTCTTTGAAAAATAAAGAGTTGTCTCAAAATGAAATAATGGATACTGGTTTGAATTGGCAAAACCTTGGTAATTTTCAGAAGCTGCATGAGGACATTAGAGGTGAGGTGGTTGACTTGACTAATAGTCCTCTAGTAGATGAAAGCTTCTCCATTTCTGACTCCATGTATTTCCCAAATTTGATGACCAAGACAGAGAAAGATCACATGAGGAAGAATAAAATTGTAAGAAAATTGTCATTTGATAACAGTATTCAACCAGAAAACAACTCAATATGGGGATCAATGAATGATACCGGAGAAATTGATCACCATGAAGAACCAGATTTTGGAAAAGATGCATTTCCTCTTGATTTCAATCCCCATGGGAGTATTGATTCAACTCCAGTAAGAAACTTAGGAGGAATAACCTTCCAGGAGGGAATGTCGTATTTGAGCGAAACTCCACTCACACGTGTCCGCAGGTCTGGTACTCCGTTAAAGCATTCCCCCTGGACAACTGAATTTATTAATAAAGTAAAAGAAAAGAGCATATTGCGTCAAAAGTCAGTAGTATCTGGGAATATCAGTTCTTATTTTGGGTATCAGGGGAATATTTCGAAAGCTTCTAAGAAGAGAAGTCCCTCTATACTTGAGTCCTTTAGGTACCAACCCAGTAAAACACCGGGAAATATTCCAGAACAGAAAAGACAGAAGCAATCTGGGCAATCTTCAAACTCAGCCAAGAAAGGAAGATATGCCATTCCCTTATCTGCACGGACTCCTAGTGACAAGAGATCGACAAAGGTACCTTTTACATCTGTTGCTAGTATATACGTGAGTTCCATATATGTTACTATTTTTATGCATGACAATTATAAGTTGGGTCTAATGAATATACATGGAAAGTGTAAAACAATTTTATACGTACCCGTAACTATCTAATCATATAATTAAGGAAATATTTTAAGATATTTTTTCTGAAATAATATATTGAAGAATTTACAAGACAGTGACATTATGATAAAATGTGATTAATTCATGTGTAAAAATATATTATACAGTAAAATCAAACTCATAATATTTTGTACAGAGCTTCTTGATTTTAAGACTACATCTTTCCTGCTGTTCTATTACTCATTGACATTCAGTCTATGGCAGACACTGACATTTGGGAGGAGCGCAAGTGGAGGTCAAACTCAGCTGGTCTGGAGTGATAAAAGAAAGTTTCCATATCAGGCAATGTAATCTATCACTGAATAGTAGAATGAAGATTTATATTATACGACCCTGTGTTTATCAACATGTTCAAGTGTAGTTTGATAAAACCATAATTACGAAATACATCTTAGACATGATTTAAGTTTTATGTATTCAGATTAAGGATTTATGTTTCCTTAAAATGCCAAACTCCCAATTCAATTATCAAAAAATTAAAAGAATCTAAGTTCCTTTCTGGACTTGATGCATGTTCATATTTCTCCACTAAAATAATCAAATTGTTTATAAATGATAATTCATCTGCTGCATAACCTATCTCATATATGGGGTAATAACACATGGTTGCCATGTGAATGTACCATTCAACCTGAAAATTTAGCAATCGAGCAAATTTGATTGAGGTACAACTGTTATTTAGCGTACAAGATAATAGGTCACAATGTATGAAGTGTACACACATATACAATGGACACAACACTTACACTGACACATAGGCACCGTTAATTTCAGAAAATAGAATTAATTGTATGTGACTACAATTTGAAATTTTGGTGCTACATAGGTCACGACTAAGTGAAGTAAGAACACCTGAAAAGTTATAGTCCTTACGAATCTTTAGATCATTATGTAGAACTAGCCATAAAAATATATTTCCCTGCCTATCTCCGCATATCTGAATATTTTTCTTCTACTTCTTTTAATTCCATATACTTGTTCCTTTCCTTTAGGAGTCCCACTTCATTCAACAATTAATTTGTTACACATGCCATCATGATCATTATTGAATGCAAGCATGTTTTTACATCACTGTTAAGAGTGAAAGGGATTTAACAACAGTGGTAAAAAAATTAACAAGTTTATTCAATTTGGATCTATTATTCCCATGCTTCATACTACCTTAGATTCTCAAAATCGATGAAGTTCACTAATGTTATAAAATTCATAATACACACACAAAAGGGTATTTAATTTTTAATTCTCTTCTTATTTTTGCTTCGCAGAGTATGTAGGAATTTGACAAAGATTAAGATATTGTGACATGTCTAAATCAATCAATTAACTATGGTTATATTCTAAAAGATAATGTCGAAGCAGCTAACATCAGCTCTTTATTTTCAATTTTTTCTATCCCTTTTGATCTCTACAACATGCCAAGCATGACCAAGTTGATAACTATAATCACTTTTGTTGAGAATGGATTGATGACATTGGTTATGCATGGGCTGATCCGGTGGGACTATAAGCATCTTCATCTACATTGTCGAAGGCGGCTTTCCCAGTTAACATCTTTATAGCAATTTCAGAGACTTCAACAAACCACTCATCCTCTGGCAAGACACTGTATTCAAGTCAATTAGATTAGTATTATGAAGCAGTATAAAACAACGATTGGTTATCACATCATAAATCTATTCATGTGATTAGTTTAAGAGAATGTCTTTATTTTCTATATTTATTTTTAATTGCAAAGTTGGCCATTGTTTGTACCTTGTCTTCTGTTTACAAAATATTTATACCAGACATGATTTTCTTTACAAATATATGAAAACAGGATATAAAATAAAAACAATGGTCAGTTTTGCATTTGAATTAAAAGCTGAAAATGAAAATAGAAAGTTCTTTCTCAAACCAAACATGCATGATTATAGTTGCATGCAGGTTGTAGAGTGGATCAACTTGATAGGTATGGTACAATAATACTTAATCAACTGAAACTGTAATGACGATTGCTCCTTTGAAGTAGAATTTCAGTCATTCTTGTCTTATCGGCTGAGATACTGATCAATGTCGATTCGGAAAAAAAAAACAAGAAAAAAGCGAGTTAGTTGAGTTTTGATCAGACATTCGTTCTCCCTTGTTTTTGGTTGAACCGACATTGATCAAATCACTGTTCTAACCGTGAGGATGAGAAGGACCGGAAGCTTCTACTTTAAGATAGCAACATCTGTTGCTGTTACAGTTTCAAACTATTTTTAACTACCAATCCACATTGGACCGCTACCAATTTGCCATCTACACATGCTATTTTAAGCTACATATATACGTACCTGTTGGGATCTAGCCCTGTAGCAGCAACAGCATCAATAGCCCTTCCAATAATATTTTTAATAGCTTGATGCAGATGACGAGATAAGTAACGACCTTGGGATGAAAATATCATCACAAATTGCATGTCCAAATAAAGCTGCACAAATTATGTATAGTGAGTCTGATATTGCTTGTTGGTGAGTGGTGACTAATCATAAGATATAAGATAATGTCTTCAATCAAATTATTCAAAAACTACCATTTAGAAATAGTTGCTTTGTATTAAAGAGTTCTGTTTGAGGATAGTTTTAAAAGTCAGGCCAGTTATTTTTTCTACAAAATACCAGAACATATCTAAGCATTTTTACAGAAATTTCCACAGAATTTCATCGTTATTAATTGTCTTTATTATTTTATTCTATTTCCATGTCCGCTTATCAAGAACTTAACTTGTCTCGAAAACAACATTTTCGATTTTTACTTATACCAGAGATTATGTTTACATTTGAGTTTATAAAATCACTTCCTCACAACCTTGTTTTAATGCTCAAGTGTTCGTACATCTCCAGAAAACAATGCATTAAACCACAAACAAATGACTAAAAAGGGCAACCCGGTGCACTAAAGCTCCCGCATACGCAGGGTCTGGGAAGGGGTCCCACCATTTGGTGCATTGTACACAACCTTACCCTGTGTTTTTTTACACAAGAGGTTGTTTCCAGAATTTGAACCTGTGACCTTTCAGTCAAATGACTATGGAAAAAGAATTCTCCACCGGTGACACGAGTTCACAAGTACACAATCAGAAAAAATAATGAATGTGTGCCGCTCAAAAGTATTCTTTCAGAACATTTATGTTGTTTGAAAGTACGCTTACAAAAACATGAGACTTTAGAAACTAAGGGCAGCTGAAAAGTAACACACTACCTGTTGAAGGCCAAGAGGGCCTAAAGGAGTTCTTTCAATGTCATCCCAAAAGGCTTGGTCATCAGAAAGCCATAGTATCACTGTTTCTGTAAGTCTCATCAATAAAATAGTTGCAAACCTTTCCCTTCCTACAAATACATCTGACGCAATAGTTGCCACTTCGGTAAGCCTTATAAAAAGCTCCTGCACAATCATATAGGAATTGATCAGCCTTATTCTCGGAAATATGTTAGTGTCTGCCACCAAATCATATGGATACAATCTATCACTTCTACCTTTTCAAATAATTACCATTGTCTATATGTTAGTGCCGTCGTCGTGTCCAGTGTCTGAGTCTACGACAGTGCTACACAGATTATAGTATACTACTATCACTATTCTTATATGAAAATATGTGTGATATGTGACTTAGTATTAAAGAAAACATGTTATAATATAACAATGTAGATGTGTAGAGCTATAACTCAAGAAAGCATGAAACATCCTTTGTTTTTACCTGAAAAATTCCTGAAGGAAACCATTCAGGTCTCTCCCCTTTCTCCTCCATACCCAAATACATTTGAGAATTCACAAGTGGTTCACCGTCTACTGTGAAGATGAGTTCAAGAGCATGTTGTCTGCAGAAAATGTCTCTCAGACGATCAACTTCGCGCTGGAGTCTTTTCTTCAGTTCACGCTGTTCCGGGGGTTTTTGTTTATCTGATGCTCTTCTCAGAGAGTCGTCATCACCTTTTGTGCTATGTGAAAGTTTGATAACAGCACGCGGTAGCAGCTCATCTGCTAGCAGTATCGCATTACCTAGCAATGCTATCTGTTGTGTTTCTGTCTCAGCAATCTTAACAATTTTGTGTCCTGTGCTTTCTAGATTCTCAGTGACAGCTGAACCTGGCATTGCATTTATTAACAGATTGACATAGAAATTGAACACTTGGTGAAGTCCTTCTAGTGCAAGTCCATCCAATTGTAGGATTTCAAGTGGCCCTGCGTCTTCAAAAAGCTCCTATATTCACACAAAGGATATAAAGGTATTACATAAAATGGAAAGGGGAGTGATTAAAATTTTTATTCTATGATAATATGCAGAAACAGGGTTTCAAATTCCAGGGTGCATCACATGATTGGCCACAATACTATGGTTGTGTCCGCAACTGCATTAGGCCTAATACTGCTAGTTCATATGATTTATTAATTCAAATCCTAAAACATGATTCAAGTTTTTATAGTAAATAGACAGGTTTGATTCTTTGGTTCTATCAAACCTAATATATGAGAGAGGAATCTATAGCGTCATTGATTCATGTAGCAGGTCCCATCCCACCTAGAGGAAAATAGGCTTGGGTGTTATATTCTATGAAGCACTGACACAGACACAAATATCAGACACGGTACTGACAGGTAAACATTGGCAATAATTTTAGAAAATACAGGTGATGGAATATAACTACATGTGTTGGTATCATGTCAGATACCGAACAAGCTCAATCTGAATTGTCAGTGCTACATTTGTTCTATTTGATTTATTTTCAAAGTACTATATTATTATTATGGAGTACGTAGCAATAGTTATTTCTTCAAAAGCAGACAATTGCGAAACCATGGCAAAAAATTGAGGAGCATGAAAATGAAAATTGATATAACTAAGAAGTAATCACCTGAACCATTGAGTTGAATTTGTGAGCACTGATTGAAAGCTTAGGCTGGTGTGAATTCAAACTAGAATAAGAAGAAACAGGAGGTAGGCCAGTATTATTTTTCCTAGTAGTTGGTGCATAAGCAAGCAACCAATCATCAGCAGAAGCTAAAGCAGCACTACTTTGTTCAATTCTTTTCAAATTTGTGATAAGTGCTTGCTCAACAAATGGTCTAAAATGTTTAAGCAACACAGGTGAAAGTGCCATTCCACTAGCCTCCAAAAGATGACAGTGGGTAAGACAAACATGAACACATTCTAATACAATTCTAAGACCTCCTGATGCAGCTATGGAGGCGAGAATCCGTTTCTTAAGGAGAAGCGAAAAATGTTCGGCTTGTCTTACTGCCCAAGTTACTAGCTCAGATGTATATGCAGGCTCTTCTCCAGCAAAAACTGTCAAAGAATCTGATGTTGCTTGCGAAATGGTTGAAAAAACAAGGTGGGAAACTGATGCAGTGTATGCACTAACTGTTGTGGACTCGAGACTTTGTATGTTACGATTCAATTTTTCTTTGTAAGATTTAAGTAGTAATGTATGAGCTCGAGGACCGTCCCCAAGATTTTTCAATGCTAACGCGGTTGATCGAATCTCCGCGCGGCGAGTTGATGGTTGGCAGATTGTGTCTGCTAGCTGATCAGCTAGTTTTTGTCTGTGTTCAGTAATGGCATTTTGAAGTGCTTGAAACAAACTTGGACTTAAAGTTTTGCCTTGTGTAATTTCTCTTGTCATTTTTTCTCCTTCTTCTAAAGCAGCCATTGATTCTTCCACTCTTTTCTCAGCTAATAGAACATCAAGGGTTTCTAGATATCCTATTAGCCATTTTTCTGTATTGGATATGTCTGTTTTCTCTTTTAATATAGCGTCTATGTCCGAATCTTCGTTTCCGGTCACCAAGGAACCAAGTTGACACCCTTCTGCTAAACCATGAACCAATGCAGCTTGGTTGGATAAAAGGTTTCTCATGGAAAGTAGCTCTCCTTCAAGATCTGAAATCTCTTTGGATGTACTGTACATAATATTGCAGGTAGTTAGTTTCAAGATAGCAATAGAAAACATAATCGAGGTTTTAAATAATGGACTTCAACTTTGATACCATAATGTAACACCTTAGTTGTATTAGAACGTTACTGAAAATTTTATATTTCAATTAAGATGTTGATATAAAATTTTCAGTAATGTAAATAGCAAAGATACTTCCAGTAAGTTATGTAAAGAGCACTTGCAAACTCAGTAAAAACAACTTTAGGCAAGACTCGAGGAGTCCAGAGTCCGAACTATAGAATCTAACATTTTTCTGATGTGTACTCACCGTATGAAGGCAGAGTAATTAGCAAGAACACTTTTGCGCATTTCTTCTGCAGAAGCCTTTTTAAGGTCAACAAGATAAGCACACAAATGTCTTATCTCCTGTAAACAATGCAGATATGAATTAAACAAAGCAACAACATTTCTCTAATCAAATGAAAACAAAAAGGGTAGTATTTTTTCCATAACACTGTCTAACACATTGCATAAGAAGACATGTATATATATTGATTATTGTAATCATATTTACACTTTCAATACATGCAAATCCAGTTTAATTCCCAGGAATGGGGATAACTTAGTAGTCTGTATTCTACCTTTCAATGAGATGAATATCTACAACTTTTGCTTCACAAATTTGTAAGCTAGAACTTGAAAGGAAAAATACTAGACTTTTTCAAACAAAAATTAACTGTTTACTTCTCATATTATATCTAACATCTAGCATATATTATATGGTAGACATATAGAACCTTCAACCTTTACTTTTTGACTAGAATAAATTGTTCATAACCACAACATTTTGAAAACATATGAGTGCCGCTACAATCTCTTCTCATATATAACAACACTAGGATGAGATTATTCATTTCTAATCTATTTTCTTTCATAACCATCTCTGTACTAATTTAATCTGTGGTCTCAAGTTCTAATTCGGCCTTAAATGCAACAATGTTAAAACTCTTATAAAAGAGTAAAGTTGTACTGTCGCTATAGTTGTGTGCCAACATACTCCAGTTTATTTCAAAACAAAAAAAATATTCCCAGAGGCTTTTTTTTTGTGCTTTAACCCTCCACTCCAGTACCTAGCGGAAAGGAGCCATAGTAATCCGGAGTTCGGCATAAACATAAGTAAAGTCTGACCAAAAATCATTTGCACAAGGTTCATCGAGGCTTTAGCATAGACAAATAGACCCTTTTATCAATTTGTAGTCATGGAACAAATTAAAAAATCATATAAAAATTCAAAGTTATAAAAATAAGAAACATCAAGAGTGAGAGACCTTTTCGTTCATGCTACATGATTTGGAAGCAACATAGGCATTGGGATCAAATGAAGAGCTTTTGAAAACCCTAAGCTTATCACTGAGAGTGAGATTGGGATTGGCTTCAAGTTCAGCAGCGCTTCCAATGCTTGATGAAACGGATCCTCTTGGAGTCACGAATGGTAATTGATCCATTGACATTTTGATTTGATCTCACTTTTTGTGTAGTCTTGATCCCTTATAATATTATACTTATATATGCATGCATGCAATAACAAACATTACAATAAGAAATACCTATACAAGATTTAATTAGAGGAAGCCTTAACACCACAAAGATTAAGAAGAATCCATCACAATAAGAGATCGAGGGTGATGTAAAACTAAAAGATTGAGATATGAATTTGATCTATTATTTAGGATCTAGTGATTGCAAAAGGAAAAAGTAACATAATTTAGAATGATTCAGGACTTTTTTTCTTTCATCTATCTATCTAAATAATATAATAATATAATAAATAGAGGTAACAACCGTGTAACGCACTGATTTTTTGAGTAATTAAATTTCTGAAAAATCCAAACTAAAAATAAATTGTAGTTTTAGTAAAATAAGAGAAATTCTTATGTGCGAACGAACATAACACGTCATCTTATACAAACAACCAATCAGAAATTTTTGTTTAAAAAAATTAAAATTAAAATTAAATAATAGACACGTTCTTTCCTCAGCATGTTTGGAGCAGTTTTTTTTCTTCTACCTTTTGCTTTCAGCGTGATCTTTCCTTCTTGTTCCCTCTCCTTAAAACTCAACCATTTCTTTTTTTATCTCTTCATTGTATCTATCGTTCTTGTGCTCAGGATATATGACTTTCATATTGATGGTTGATTTCTCCCTCATAGCAAGCACTTTCCATTAACATTTCAACAAAGGATCCACCGTCCAAATAAAAACAAATTGTACAATTATAGCAGTGTAAGTTCATTATCAACTACATTACATTACACTTTCTATTCATATTCGATACGTAGTTTTTTTGATACAACATACTTGTTATGTACTTGTCTTGGTCTTGGCATATATTGTTTATTATTATAGTAATTAATTAATGTTGTTTGGCTTTGATATCAGTATTATATTTATTATATGGGTCATGCTAACCGGTGCCCCCGGGGCACTGGTTAAGCATACAAAAAAAGGAATTTATTACCATAAAAGGAAACTTTGTTGACTTATTTATGGATTAATTACACAGTTTTCAATGCAATAAT
>Ga0315914_1004833_pt1 | contig 19945 bp, 9 predicted proteins | sample MpolenodulesMG_FD_203920 | JGI IMG/M metagenome (GOLD analysis project Ga0315914, IMG submission 203920) | Medicago polymorpha root nodule microbial communities from Los Angeles, California, United States - elongated nodules | ecosystem: Host-associated > Plants > Roots > Nodule | place: USA... | reverse complement strand
AGAACAGATGCTCCACAAACACAGGATCATAGTTTGAGAGAGAGAGAGAGAGTGAGAGTGACTGAGAGAGAGAGAGTCATGAACTAATTATGCATGTCATTTCTCCTCTATAGACACTACTTATAGTATGTGTGTTCGGTGTCTGACATGTATCGATATATCAACACTGAAATATGTGGTTACATATATGTGTTAGTGACTCAAATGACTATTTTTTTTCGAATTTTTGTTAGTATGGACGTATCTATGTCAAGTGTTGTGCTCAATGTCAGTGTATATCCGTGCTTATAATTTCTTCCAATTCTATCATCATCATCGTCACTATGCATGTCATTTCTCCTCTGTAGACATCGTTGATAAGTGTGTTCAGTGTCTGATACATGTCATATCAGACGTTGACACATGTGATTACGTATATGTTTTTGTGATACAGATGACTATTTTTTTCAAATTTTTATCAGTATCAATGCATCTGTGTCAATGTCGTATTTGATCTCAGTTTGCTTCATACTTCGGTGCTTATAATTTCTTCCAATTCTATCATCATCACATTATGCATTAATAAATGATAAAAAAAAAAAACAAAAAACAAACATGGATGATGCAAAAACCTTATCACAAACAAAACACTTATGAGAAAGTGGAACATTCTTTAGGGTTACACTACTGACCTAAAAAAGGAAACTCAAGTATGTGGTTGGGTCTATGATGATAAAAAAAAATTAAGAAAGTGATTTTCATTTATTAATTAATTTTGTTAAAAGAATAAGTTGAATGTAAAGCTATCCATTTTTTAATACATCTGTGAAAAGTGTTTTTTTTTTATCTATTTATGTTTGGATAGTTTGATAAACAAAAACTATGCTATGCGTATTTTCTACTTTTAGAGTGTATTTGTATTTGAGACACTACCATAACAATTTAGTGTATTTTTTATTTTGTGGTAAATTTTTAATGAATTGATTTTGTATAATTGATTTTAGTTAAAAGTGAGTTGAATTTTTTCGACAAAAATTACTGATATTTATTCATATAAATTGATAAGAATATATTGATACGATACAAAATCAAAGTCGTTAAAAATAAAAATGATGAATATGTGAACAAACTCAAAGCATCCATGTTAATATTATAAAACGGCAGAGTACATATGCCTACAAATATGACGATATTCAAGCCACTGAAATACTCATGTTTCTGGATCTGTAACGTTGACGACACATAAGTCATTGATTGAATATGCACTTGATCAAAGCTAATCTTTTCACCTGAATCAAATCACAAAGACGGGAAATCAAAATAGACAAAGTCATGCTAAACGACAAAATTACAATAACAAATGAATAAAAACTGAAAATACGTGAAAATCACTTATTTGCTAAAAGAGAAATAAAAACAATTTGGAGAGGTAATTTTGAATAAAAAATGATCATAAATCACTCCTCTCTAATAGATCAAGAAAAGTTGTATGAATTGGGTTTGGTAAAAGGGAAAGAGAGAAATAATAGTAGAGTTATTCTTGTTGATACTTGACTCTTAAGTTTTTTACGTTTAGATAATAAATTTACATAAAAATGAATCAAACAATAAATTTTCGTGGAAAAATTAAATTTTAATTTAACATAAAAGTACAAATTAAGACTTGAGATACCGATTAACATTTGCCTTTATTTTCTTACAAAACAAAAATGAAATAAAATAACAGAAGCATTGAATGATTAATGAATGAATAAAGAAATGAAAGGCGTAGAAGTGAAAGAATAGACAGCTTCTGACTTATTCTGAGATTCCAAACAAAATATGGGAAGGGAATTAAATTTTGTATAACACGTGCTTATTTACTTGTAAAGTTGTATTTGTTGCTGGACCCAACTGAATATCTGAACAAAACAAGGTCCTTTCTAATTTCTTTGTAATAAAAAAATACTACTCTCTCCCTCCGTCCCAATTTAATTGAGCCGTTTTCTCATTTCACACATTAAAAAAAGTGTGTAAATGAAAGAGAGAAAAATAATTTTGAGTTTCTTTATCAAGTATTGATGCATTCTTCTTTATCATAAATGTAAAGTAAAATATATTGAATTAGGAGTTATGAAAGTTGTATTAATTAGAGTTATAAAGGGAAAAAATAATTAATATTGTATTGAAAAGTGAAATGATTCAAGTATTTTGGGACACTTTTTTTTTGCAAAAGACTTAGTTATTATGGAGGGAGTAACAAGTGTTCTCATAACATTTGATAAGAAGTCTTAAAGAAAAAACTTTATTTTAAAAATGATGCATTTAACACCTCTAAACTTTAGAAATTAACTTTTATTACTTTGAATTTATCACTTCTTTCTATTTTTACCTTCTTAACAAGTATCAAACGACACGTGTAGATCATTTGTTAGCATGATCATAAAAAAACACGCTCATTTTGATTTTGGGATAATAGTCATTTTAGTTCCTAAACGTGTAACGACCAGTCGCAATAGACCTACAATGTATCAAAATTTCAAAATATTTACACTTCGTTAGTTAAAATAGTTTCTAACATTAAAATGTATCATTAATACTGTCATATTACTTTTTCAATATACTTACTTATTGTCATGATAATCTTTATAAATACCTACTGTCAATTCAGTTCATATATGAAAAGATTTAGTGTGACTATTGATAGATTATTTTAGTGTTAATGGCTATTTTGACTAACATAATACATAATTAAAACTACTTTAAAATTTTGATACGTTAAAAAGTTATTTTGATTACGCTTTACACATTCAATGACCATACTGATTATTATCCCCTTTATTTTAGTTTGGGAATGAGGACATAAATTCACACCAATCAATCAAGGTGGAAATAGTAGCAAAATATTAACAAGAACGTTATCTAATACAGTACATGAAAGGGACACCACTTACTCTCTTTAGTCATTTTCTTTATAAACTAGGTGTAGTGCATTCAATCATATTCGTTATGATGAATTTACTCTTATTACCAACTATTTACTTTATATATAAATAGTTATATTTAATTTGTATGTACTGTTTGTGAAAATTTTATACATATATCAATTTTTTCCAGCAAATACAAATATCTATCTAGTTAACAGTTAAGTCTAAGTACATAGATCTTTTATTATTATTAGAAAAGATATCTCTTTTGCTAAAAAAAATATATCTCTTTCGTGTGTATCTGTATAAACACTATGCATAATAACATAATTGAGTTTAAATTGTTAATAAACTTCATCGAATGATAAATCGGTCTAGACAACTTTGATTCGATCTTATATGCATTTGATCTTGTGATCATGCAAGACTAACTTTTAATTTTTATTTAAATACGATGAAAATTACTTTACATTTTCAAGCCATAATAATTGAATGTTTTTATTTATATTAAATATTTTAATATTCAATAAAATGAAACAAAAATGCGACCACATGAAATGAAACAAATTAGCATGGCATCATGCACATAATGCTTGACCAGCACAACATCATGTATTAGATAATTAAACTCGTCTTATTTCATTTAAATTAATAATGAGATTTGATCAAAGATAGAAACAACATGGCACGTGATATGATATATATGTCCCTTGTAAATCATAAACTTGGTCTCTTTTTAAAGTACAATTGTCTTTTTATATCAACCATTTCCTTTGTAAACCAACAAAATCATCTTTTTTTTCTCATCTGCATGTTACATATATACTTTATGTCATTTACATTAGTAAACAATTTTTTTTAATCTTGAAATTATCGGAAGATACCATAATACATTTACATTAGAAATTTTTGTGCTACATCATTGCTAGAATTACTATCCCTCTTTTTGTAGTATGATATCTTAAAACACTAGTTAAAGATTCAAAAATAGAAGTAATTTACAAATTTTATGTAGATAAAATTACTTTTTAAACTTGCAATGTGAGATGACTATAATCAAAAATAGAAGTAATTTACCATCCTATTTTGATTATTACAAGATACCTAGTTAAATTGCTCCTTTGCATTAGAAGATAATGGAACTCACTTGGTAGTAGATCCTCTAGTCTGCAATTGGAGGATATCTGAATCATGTCCATATGATATGTGTCCTGCAATTGCATATGTTTCTCCCTCTGCCAGCTCATGAAGCTATCACATCGTAACAAAATATAATGAAATTTTGGAATTATGATCAATTTTCCAATCCATGATAAACATGTAAGTTAAGGAATTGGAAGAAAGGAAATCAAGTGTAAGTATTAGTAACTATCAGATTCACTTGTTTCTGTGTAAGGTTCCCGATTGTTGCTAAGCTTTCTTTAGGATTCCTTAGGTCCCAACACAAATGGCGTTACATCTCTCTCACTTGTCAAGTATTATAAGTTAATCCAATGACCCATAACCTCATAAATGGCGTTACATCTCTCTCTTTCTCAAGTAATAATCTTTCAAATCTTTCTCAATTGAATTTTCCATTTGTGAGTTGCCCGAAGATGGATGTGAAGTAATAAATATATTTCATGCATAATGACTTTTACAAATACATGAATATTGAAAAAGGAAGATAAACTTTAAAATATACAGAATTGAAAATGCCTCGAAGTAGTTACATCGAAGTCCGTATTTTCAATACATAATTAGGATTCCTTAGGTCCCAACACAATTTCTGCCATTTGGTGTGTGATTCTATTCTACCCAAAAAAAACGAAACTCGACATGATTTGCTTTCTGGAGTGAGGACTTGCAACGAAACATGTGAACCTTATCATGATCCATGTGATTTAAATTATCAAGTGCTTAACTACAAATATATGTGCATAAATGTTTCATCATTAATAGCTCCACTTATACAACCTTTACATAAGTTCAACTAAATGAATACCAATTCATATCCATCAAAATTATAAACTCAAATAATCAATTTAATTTCACTATATCCACATAACAAAAACAAAATTGAGTTTTCCAAAGCAGACAACAAAACTAGAGATAGAGAACCCACACAACGATGGAGAACCAAAGTAGACGCACCAATGCTATTAATACTGAGGGATGTATTCACATTATATGGGAAAAAAAGAGACTAGTGGCAATATTAAGATAGTAATCAAGTGATTTATGCTTATGAATAATATGAGAAGTCGCCATTGATTGTGCAATTCCATCATTTTATTCTCCATCATCTCTGATATGACAAAACATCGTCCATCGCTTAACGTGATAAGGAAAATAGTTCTTAATTTTCCAGATAACATAATGAAAAAAAATACTTCTGCAAAAAAATAAAATTATTGTACATATTAAAAGTAAAACTAACATGATCAGTTAAGTTACCTTTCTTTGTAAAGAATGAGTTATATGTAGATCATTCTTGCCAAAGTATGCGGTATTAAACCACCATTGCTTTTTATGCATTTGAAAGTCAAAGGCGGACCATCAACTTTACCTATGATCAGCTCAAGAAGATAAGTGCAAGGAACAATATGTTAAATTTCTCCAACATAAAAAGAATGGGCTATATATGTGAAGAATTAAACCAAATGTTGATGACACCTAAAATTATAACAGAATTTGGGGAAATCATCCAGCAAGACATACACACACAAATACTAAGTCATAATCCCAAGCCGAGAAAAACCACATGGGGTGAAACTGGCCCATTCCAGCCACATAATCTTGCTCCCCAAATCTACACAAGGAATGTGAAAATGAAATTATGTATTAATTATTAAGTATGTTATAATTGAAGAAAGTAATATAAACAAGAAATCCTGGCCAACACATTACCTGAATCTTTTGTCCTACAAACAATCATCCAATAACCAGTTACTTTGACAAAGGAACATCTAAAATGGCATTAATAGAATACCAACAAAAAAACAACATCGTGTTTCAAAGAAACTCTTATATTTTGAAATCATATATTCATACTACATGTAGGTTGAAATTCTTACCATTTATCAGTTAGTTCAACTTTTATCGTCTGCCTGCACTGATTCCCAGTTTGTTCATCAAATAATGTCTCACTTTCAAGCACATGATCATAGTGAATTCTAGATATGCAAAGAATTATCATCGAAGAAGGCAATCCATCCCCTTTAAGAATATCTTTTAATGCAAACTAGTGGTAATGATTCACTTCTTTTTCATATCTATGCACCAAATTTCATCATTAGTTTTATAGACATAAAAATATGTTGTTTAAGAGCAGTTACATACATGTACTTCAGTTCCTCAAGCAATTAATGCAAGTTCTTCATTTCTTTGATAGACATCATCATCCAAATCTTAACTTTGATAGAAATCATCATGCAGATCTTATGCTTTGGTAGGCATGTACTAACTTTGTTATTCATTGTCATCCAAATCTTAGTCTTGATATGCACCATCATGCAAATCTTATGTTTGATAGGTATGTCCTGGCTTTCCTAGGCACAATCATCTAAATCTTATGCTTTTATATGAGTGTACTAGATTTGATAGGCATCATCATTCAAACTATGTTTTGATAAGCGTGTGCTAGCTTTGGTATTCATCATCATTCAAATCTTAGCCTTGATAGGCATCATCATGAAAATATTATGATTTGGTAGGCATGTACTAGCTTTGTTAGATATTGTCTTCCAAATCTTAGTCATGATATGCATCATCTTGCAAATTTTATACTTTGATAGGTGTTTACTAGCTTTGTTACGCACAATTATTGAAATGCTTTTGATAGGCATGTACTGGATTTGATAAGAATCATCATCCAAATCGTATACTTTGATAGGAATATACTAGCTTTAATAAGCATCATTATCCAAATCTTTTGCTTTGATTTGTGTGTACTAGCTTTGATAGACATCATCATCCAAATCTTAGCTTTGATAGACATCATCATGCAAATCTTATGCTTTGATAGGTTTGCATTAGCTTTGATAGGCATCGACATCCAAATTTTATGTTTTGATTGGTGTGTACTAGCTTTGATAAGCATTATCTTTCAATTCTTATGCTTTGATAGGCGTGTAGTAGCCAAGACCAAAGATTGCATTGATCTAAACATATGTTGTACTCAAGATTTGTACACTAAAAGTAGTTAATAAACATGTAATTGTATTCTTAATCAAGTATTCTTCCACAAGACAGTTATAAAAACTTCTGTTAATTTCAAACTATGCCATTGACTTTACCTTCTACCAATACTTAAACTTCATTACTACATGTAGTTTACGAATAAATGTTCTAGAATGTCCATTAATTAATTATTTAATTAATGTTGTTGTTGTTATTATGATGATTATTATTACTATTTCTTCAAGGGGATGGATTTGCACTTAATACATACATGGTGAACTCTATTTAGTAATTACTAATTGATTATTGATTCTCACTCTTCATTTCTATCGTTTTTTTAATGAATATTCTAATATGCTAATTTCTAAACCAAACAAAAAACTTGATACAAGTAGTTAAACACACACACACATATATAGGGCTCAACTTAACTTATCATTGAAAAGAAAATAATAGATTAATGAATTCGAGAAAGAAGTACCTTGAGGTTGGAAAGTGTGTGAGGCATAAGCATGTATGAGAAGAAGATCATACATAGAAGGAAGTGGGGAGGTGGGAATAGGAATGAGAGGGGGTAAAGGTTTAATAACATTATTTGAAGTGTTGATTTGCCGCCACTTATAATTGTTATCATCGACATCGGTATTGGTATCGATATCGGGTAATATCTCCCATGACCTCGTTTCTTCTTCTTCGTAAATGGGAGAATGTGGTACAATGTTTGTGTTTATAATTGTTATCAGAAATGGGTTTCACGTCATTTTCTTCTCTTTCTCTCTAGAATTCTTACTTTCTTTGTCTTTTCAGCTCCCATTTTCTTTTCTTTCTTTATATTTTCGCTAGCGTCCAGAGAGGCACTTCCGACATGTTTGTCCGCTTTTTCGACTGTGTTAATGTATGTATTTGTGTATCTTTGTATAAATTAATATACACTTTGTCATTTATAAATATAATCATTTAACACCATGTAGAAGAGTAATATATAAAAGTTATAACACAAAAAAAATTTGATAAATAGAGATCTCTTGGTTTGACACTAAGAAATGTTGGCTTTTAAAAATTAACTTTTTTGGACAATGGAATAGAAAATGGTTTGAGACTCAAGAACACAACCACATTGATAAAATTAGGTAAACTTTAGAAATGCAAAACAACAAATTGTGTGCCTATTTATTGTATGCTAGCACTGATTCCTAATTTGTTCATCAAATATGTCTCACTTTAAAGAACATGATCATAGTGAATGCTGGATATGCAAAGAATTATCATTGAAGAAGACAATTCATCCCCTTCAAAAATATTTTTTACTGCAGACCAGTGATAATCATTCACTTCTCTTTCATATCTATGCACAAAATTTCATCATTAGTTTTATAGACCTAAAATATGTTTTTTAAGAGCAGTTACATACATGTACTTCATTCCTCAAGCAAATTTGATATAGTTAAAAAAAATTCAGCACACCTAATTGAATATCATCACCCATAGCATGCCAATTTCCATAGAATCCAGTTGTAATGATTCAACACCCACCTAGAGATATGTGCAATGGAAGCATAAAACTACACCAACTAAGGCTAGACAAAACAACATCATATAAGTAAATGCAAAGAGTAAAACATAACAGTGACACACCACAGTGTCATCCAAATACCAAACAATAGAGAAATTCTTATCATTCACATATCAATTGAATAAGCAAACATTAATTTTTCAGGTAAACAAAAAAGAACACTTCTAACTTTTACTTTAGAATGAATAAGGGAAAAACGACATTCATTTGTACTGGTAGCAAACCAGATTTGCATACAAAATATTGATATTACAATCTACCAGTACTTGCATATCAGGAAACACAATAAATAAGCATAAATAAGGATTAAGCATCTATACACAATGAAGTAATGCAATTCATACAAACAAATTTAAATTATTATAAATACTCTAAAATACCTAGATTAAATCATCATGTCTTTCAACTATATTGCAATCTTTCTTTCAATATTGAGTAAGCACTTTACGTTTGAAGAACTTTTGACGATGGAAACTGAAATGTTTTGTGAATTGATTTTATTTAACAACAACCATTTCCCAACACATTTGTTTAAACATGTAGAGTTATCCCAGAAAAGTAAACTTACAATAACTACAAAAACATCAACATTAGTGCATATCAAATTTTCTAAACCAAATAATCACCTAATTGTATCAAACAAAACTTGTTCACAAAATCCATAATACATAACATAATGAGCATCATAACAGTTAAAATAACACAAATAGTAAGAGTTTAAGCAACAATCATGAACATATTTTGAGCAAATGTTTAACAAGATTACCCAAACTTTCTACAACACCATTACAAACATTAAAACATCATTCACAATCTATTCATTGAATTTTTGTTCACTAACACCGACTGGAATATGTTACGTTTTGATGATGAAACGTGTATGTGTGTGAATGTATTGAAGAGGGGGTGAAATTGGTTAGGGAATCGAAGAGGTTAGAGTTTGATAGAAGGTGAAACAAATCAAAAGTTCAAGAGATTAAATTTTTCTATGAAGCGTTTTGAGTTAGTTGAAGATACAATTGACTCATTTTTTGAGGGATTTTAATGATCATCGTTGTCTTAGATATGAAGCATGAATGCTATTCTATAGTCATTTTCGATATAACAGTTGTTATTAGTGAACAAAAATGCGATGCATAAATTTTGAATTATGTTTTGATAATTGTAATGGTTGTGTAGACAGTTTGAAAAATCTTGTTAAACATTGACTCAAATATACACTTGATTGTTGGTTACACTTTATTATTTGTGTTCTTTTAACTATTATAATGTTCATTATATTATATATCTAGGGAATTTATGAACGAAGTTTGTTTGATACAGTTAGGTGGTTATTTGTTTTAGTAAATTTTATATACACTTAAGAATATGGATGTTGAAAAACCTTAACTGCAAAAGGTAAAATATTTATATAAAATAGCATCCAACTAAAGTGCTCCTCCTTTTGTTTTGTCATGTGTGCACACCAAATTTCAAAAAGACATTTCATGTAATAAAATACGGACATAAACCAATGATGCATAGAAGAGTTGCTAGTATAATGTTGGTTTTGCCTATATATGTCATGTGTAGAAATTGTGAGCCAATACTTGGTGGTACATTGTGTAGAAATTTGCCTATATATGTCTTGATATTGAATAATGAGTAACTAGAAGCAGCTGTAATGAATGAAAGAAACTCAATGTAGTAAGAAAGCAAAAATATGTTGATAATTGACATCTAAACTACTTTACACCCTTTCTGCACAAACTATTTCATAAGTCCTAGAAAAAACTACACACATTGTCTAATCAAATAAGATTGGTTGACATTTAGATTTTAAAATATCAACTCTCACATTTAATTTCAGAAGAATATCAACTCTCACATTTAATCTTGCCTTCTTCTTTTGTTTCTAGTAAGCTTTCTCCTCTTGATTATTAGTTTTTTAGCCTACATATTTGTCGAATTTATGACTTTAGGGTTGAATTTTGAATTTTTATAATTAAATGTGAATATGGACTAACTCTGATATTCAAATAATTAATAAAACCTACTTATTTGGTAAACATCCATAACTATTTCTATTTTCCATTCTGAATGTGTTGGTGTTCTTGACTTGAAATTATCTTTCAAATCTGAATTTCATAAAAAAAAAAAATCAAAGTATACTAATGAATGTTTTGAATTTATTATTGTTTTTAACTTCAAACCTTGATGAAATTCATTCTGAAAAACATGTTTAAACATTTAAACTTTTTGAGTTTTTTTGTCATTGTTGTGGTAAATCTAAGCATTTGCATATTATTTAAGAACATAGATTTCAATTAGCTATGTATGATTATAGACATATTATTTTTATACCTCCTTCACGAGATTCTCTTTATTTTAGAAATTGATTAGACATCGCTTATATTACTTTGCTAATAGTTATTTACGTGAGTGTATTAGACAATGTCTTCATCAAGCACAAGAGGAATTGGTGAGGTTGTAGCATAAATGGATGATGCTCAAATGGAACAAGAGGAAATTTCCAACAATAATGTCTATTATGATCTTGGCAATCGTTTCATCTGCAAAGTATTTTTGTCTTTTTCTACTTGTTTACTTTGTTGATGATACCTTAGTTAAATAGATGAGAAAATGACTCTTAAATATTATAATTTTTCCCTTTTGCTTTCTTCTCTAATTTCAGCTTAAAAGAAAGACGAAATTTACGATTCAAAAGTGCGAAAAGATAAAACTTGTCTCCATTCGAAAGTTTTATTTGAGTATAGTCTAAGAGTAATATACTCCTAGAAAAGGTAAATTGTATTGTGTTTTTTTCACCATATTATCATATTAAACATGTCTCCATATAATTTTAGTTTTGTATACATATATGATCATATTATGATTTTGTTTAAGTTTATCCATGTTAAAAGATAGTCCTCAAAGTTTGCATACTTTGTTTTCCAATTGAGTTTTATTGTTTTCGGTTGGTGCCGCCTATATATTGTGCATGTTATCTCTTGTATGTGCTGTTGGGTATTTGTATTGGTTGCATTGTTGTTAAAATAAATATCCTTGTATGCGTTGTTGGAACCAATGTTCCAACATGTGGTTAGGCATCTCTGTAAGATGTTGAATACGATGTTTCAACATCCTCGCATGGTTCAGTGTGTCTGGGTTCATGCCTATTTGTACGCGCGCCCTTTATTGTTTAAGGAAACAATATTTCCTTATCTTATTGACCAAGCAACACGCATATCTTTACAGAATCAGTTGTGGAATATTCTTAATGTAGTGTTTAAATTTTAGGAAATATTTGTATTTGTTTTGGACGATCCTAAAGATGTTACGATATTTTAGGACTTTTCTTATTTGTTTTTGATTTCTGTTTTGCAGATTAGCTGAACCAATCTGCTTTGTTCTGAAGCCCAACTAAGTATTTGGCCCAAGCTGCTTCAGTATATAAACTAGACTTCAAGATCTAATTGATCATTCAAGCCGTCATTCTAAAAAGTTTAGATTTTTAGGGTTTTGAGTCTACATGTGCTCTACTCTTGTATCATGTTGATGGAAGTTTAGAACCTTTATTGTGAGCCTTTCTTGTATTGATTGTGGTACTTGTTTAGGACTGTGTGTTGAGTTTGATACTCTTGTGTACTACACCAAAGCTTGTAAGCAAGGCATTAGTTGTTGTGTTTGAAGGTAACTTCACCGTTTGAGTTTGTATTTAGGTCTGATAGGTCACAGGGGCTGTGACTAACCATAGGATAGTGAGATGAGATCTCAGATCTAGGAGTTCCTAGGTTGAAGTCTATACAGGTAGGTCCTAAGTCTTTAGTGTAAACGAGGAGTTTGCTGAGAGCTATAGAATAAGGACTACACTAGTGAATTTCCTTCCTGGTTTGGTAGCCCCCAGAGTAGGTGTGGTTGTCACTGAACTGGGTCAACAAACTCACTGTGTTCTTTACTTTCTTGTCATTTACTTTCCTGTTTTTATTTATGTTTATTTCGTGATGTTGGAACATTGAATAGAACATTATAAACGTTGAAACATCTTACATAACATATTAAAACAAGTGCGCTAGAATTACATGTTCTCTTACGCACTTGCACTTCTTATGCAAGTGTTGCATCTCTAAATAATATATTTTTTGTTTTTAAAAAAAGAGTACATCTTTAGGTCAATTAAGCTCACTTTAAAAGTAGCTCTATTTTATTTGATGAACATATAAGAAAAAAATGTAAGCAAATACTCTCAGTACATATGATAAGATTGGAAAGATTTTTTAAATCTCAAATCTTCCTCCCAACCAACATAATCTAAGAGACCTGAAACACTCATATGTAACACGACATCAGAGTTAGGAATTACAAAATTTATGTACACATCCTTGGTGATTAAGAATGCTTACAAGACCTTAGTGACAAGATAAAGAAAAAGTAATTTCAAAAGTAGACATGTCTTTACCTACACATCCTTGACTTTATCTGTAATTTTATTTGTCTTATACAAAACATAATTATGTTTTTACAATTGAAAATTGTTTCCGAATTCTATTTTTTATGCGTTTTAGGTATAAGTTTGAATGTGGATCAATGGTCAATCTTAAAGGCAAATACTCCAGCCATAGAAGAAGCATATGAAAAATTGAAGGGGTTCTAGTCAGAATTCCAAACAAAGTGTGCCAATAAAGTCGTAGATATAGATGTGAAAACACGAGAAATAGGTCGTGGTTCTGCCAAGAAAGAATATGCTAAAGCGAAAGGTGGTGTTGATAAGAGTGTTATTTTGAGTCAAATGATTCGATTTGATACTAATGTGAGTTTGGTTGGTGTGAACATGGATCAAGTGAAAAGGGGATTGGAATTGATGGGGAAATTAGAGAGGATTTCATTGGAGGAGAGGTGGAATAGGTTCCAGATTGCCGAAAAGATGGCTTTGGATCATAAACAACTGATATCGGACAAGGCTAGATTGACATTGTAGGCATTTAAGATGAAATCAAGCCATTAAGATTCTTTGTCTTAGGTATATAGTTCTGTGGCTGATCTGCTACATGTTTTGGATTTATTATCAGTTTGTTTTTCTATTAATTTTTAGACTATTTTATAGTCATTTGATTTACAAACTGTTTTGTTTTGGATCCCTATATTCTCTTGCTAAACATATACATTGTTTGTTTTGGTGATTGTAGTATTGTACCAGTACATTTGGATATGTGGTTAGATACTAGGTAAAGCTTAATCACCGACTCAAAGATTTGAATATCTCTGAAACGTTCAAAACAACCAGTTGGTTGTTGAACTTTTGCTGCTTGTTTTCTTTAAAATGGATTTGAATTTTTATACCCAGTGCTTCCATTACTTCGTCTAGTAATGGCTTAAATTGTTATTTACCATAGTTCTTATTAAGTTGGTCTCAACTCTTAAGTGTTAAATATTTAATTAGTTTAATACTTTAATGAAACGTGCAAATCACGAGTATGTTGATAAACCTTAACTAGGAAAGGTAAACTTTTCTAGGTAAGTTTATATGGTGTGTAATGTATGTAGTAGCTGAAAAACCCTCACATTAGATAGTCATTACCAATAGGAATATGCACCTTATTTACTAACACCTCTACCCAAATAAAATCACAACGAAAATAGCACAACCATGCATCAACATAATATGCTCAAATATTAGCCTCATTCTACATATCTACTTTCTGTTTTCTATGTGTTACAATAGAAATCTTACTTATGCACTTTAACAGGTAATCATCTAATATGCATTGAATTTATTTTCTATGTTGTGTAAATTGTAAATTTATGTTTCATAAATATTATAACCGTTTTTAGTGCAGTATTACCTTTTATATGGTGACTCATTCATGTCCGTGATTGAGATATTTTGTGGATCTGTTAGATTGTTTGTTATAAATAAATGGTGCACTCTATTTCTACTTGGGTTTTGATTAATCTCTTACGTATTGTAAGAAGCAAAACTAGCAAACCATCTTTTATTAGGAGAATTTAAACCACATGAATAGTTGAAAGTATAGTGTGGCTGCTTCTCACATGCCTCATTTCTTTCATTTGCTGAAGCATGATTTCAACTTCTACTACTGTGAGAATTAAACCAACAGATCAAGTTGTTTTTGAAGTGTTCAATTATATCATTATAAACTACTAAGTACTTAGTTTGTTGCAACATGAGCTTGAAAATTATTGTTTCAAAGCCCTTCTCAACCTCATTTTTTAAAGTATACAAACTTGTCTTAAAGGCTTAGGGATGCAAATTTTGCAGAAAAACTGGTTTATACAATTTTGAACTCAAACATGGCTAGTTTTTACTTATTTTCAAGGATAACTCTACATATTTAACCAAATGTATCGGGCAATGCTTGCTTTCACTATAAAACCAATTCACAAAACACTTCACTAATTTGCATAGACTCTATCTTAAAAAGTTTTTCTAACATAAAGTCCTTACTCAATATTGAAAGAAGGATTGTAATGTAGTTTAAAGACATGATGATTTATTCTAAGTTTTTTTTTATATTATTTATACTTGTTTAAATTTGTATTGATAACTTCATTACTTGATTGTATGTTGATGCTTAATCCTTTGTATGCATATTTGGTTTGCTAGGAGTGTTCTTTGTTTGTTTACATGCGAAATGGACGCTTGCTTATTCAATTGATATGTGAATGATAGGAGCTCCTTTATTGGTTGGTACTTGTAAGACACTACGGTGTGTCATTGTTATGTTGTAATCTTTGCATGTAGTGTCAATCTATGATTTCAAATATAAAATGTACCCAAAAATGCAAAGTTATTTTTCGTAGGTATTATATGAATGTCATTGTAGATGTTCCATTGTCAAAACAACTAGCTACTGAAAGATTGTTTGTAGGACAGAAGCTTCAGGCAATGTGTTGGCCTGATTTTTATTATTTTTTGTTTAAATTACTTTCTACGACTATAACACAAATACTACTTAATAAAGAATTTCATTTTTATATTCCTTATGAAAATATGAGGAACATGATTATGTGGTTGGAATGGACCAATTTAACCCGTCAAGATTTTTATCGACTTAGGATTATGATATAGTATTTATGTGTACATTTCTTGTTGGATGGTTTCCTAAAATTTTATTGTAATTTTAGGTGTCGTCAACAATTGGTTTATTTCTTCACATATAAAGTCCATTCTTTTTAAGTTAGAGAAAATTAGCATATTGTTCCTTGCACTTATCTTCTTGAGCTAATCGCATGTAAAGTTGATGGTTCGCCATTGGCTTTCAAATTCACAAAAAGCAATGGTGGTTTAATACCTTAGACATTGGCAAGAATTACCCGCATATATTTCATTCTTTACAAAGAAAGATAACTTCACTGATTCATGTAGTTGAACTTACGTGAAAGTTGTGTATGTGGAGGTTTTGAGGATTTATCAATTGGTTTAGTTAACCATTTGCAAAGAAGCATTTTTATTTTATTTTTAGTTATATTGTTATCAATTATTTGTTGTCGAAATTGGGTGGTTAGATTGGAGAAATAAAGTTATTTTGTTTTACCATTTTTAAGAACTAAATATCAATAAGTTGTAGTGTTTCACATTAAATTTTGGCGGAGAATTAATGATGAAACATTGATGGACATATATTCATAGTTAGACATTTGATAATTTGAATCACTGGAATCATGGTACGGTTCATGTTTTTTGTTGCGAGTCCTCGCTCTAGAAAGCAAATCGTGTCGAGTTTCATTTTTTGGTAGAATAAAATCACACACCAAATGACAAAAATTATGCTGGAACTTTTGGAATCTCAATTATATATATTTTAAAGTTTATGTTCCTTTTCTAATGTTCATACATTTGTATAAGTCAATATGCATGAAAAATACTTACGGTTTCACATCCATCTTCAAGAAACCAGACAATTACATATGGAAAGTTCAATTGAGAAAACGTTGAAAGATTTTGGCTTGGGAAACAGAGATGTAACACCATTTATGAGGTTGTTGGCCGTTGTATTAACTTACGGTACTCGACAAAATAAGCCTAAAGAATGCATAATAACAATAGGGAACCCTTTACAGAAGTAGGTGAGTCTAATCAGCTAGTTACTAATACTTACATTTGATTGATTGATATAAATCTGATAGCAGAACTCGTATGCCAGGATCTTTCATTTAGATTTCATTCATAAGGTTGTTGTCGTATTTTCCAAAACATATTTCAAGATATTTTCTTAATGCGAATCAAAGTTGAATACACTTACAAGATGAATTCCCTTCTATATTTGCAAAGTATACATAACCTTTAACTGAAGAAAATTAAAAAAATTTGAACATGCATTTTGTTCAAGAATGATGTCAGCCTCTGGGTAGAATTTCAAAATCAAAATTAAAAAGGAACAATGATCTTCTGATTAAAACCTCTTATGTGAATCACCCTACAATGGAGTTGATTTTTTAATATGGTTATCCTCTAACGAGTGTGTTCCTCTGATACAAAAACCGCTGACTGTGACAGAATATAATTTTTATTCCATGTGACTGATGATAAGTGGAAAAACTATCTAATGTATTTTACAAAAAATTGTTACAGAATGTTCGTTAATTAATGTTATTATTACTCATGTCATGTTGTAATCAAGTTTCAACTATATTATATTTCAACATGTTTTTAATTTACTATGCTTATTGTGTTCATCATTGACTTGTGCAAAGCACGGGAGCACGATCTAGTTATAACAAATCAAACTAACTATGTTTATCTTTTTAACAAAATATAACAAAAAAATATAATCTAAATTTTTATCTTTTTAATAACACCAACAACAATCATCTATACTATACTATATATATAAAGAAAATAACATCTTTCAGTTTTTTTGGGATGACTTTTTTTCTTTCCAAAAATGCCCTCAATTTTCGATAAAAATAACACATGTAACAAATAAATAAGAATAAATTTAAAAATTAAAATAAAAGTGTAACAAACATAAATGTCCAATTTTTTTCCTTTATCATTTAAAAAGTGTAACAAACTAGATGAATGTATATATACTTACTTTTTTATTATTCCAATTATACCCTTAAACAACAACTTTTTATATAATAAAGATTGATGTTGGTGTCATTAGAAAAAAAAGAATTTAGATTATATTGTTTTGTTATATTGTTGGTTTCATTGAAATAGATAATCATGGTTAGTTTGATTTGTTATAATTTGAAAGCAAAAAACATTTATATTCTTACTTCTAATCAAAATTAAAGTTTCATAAAAAAACACTGTTCATAATTTTCAAACGTTAGCGCAATAAAAAGAGCGGAAAGACGGGCACTCACGTGCCCGTCTTTTCGCTAGTTATTATAGAAAAAATTGTTTTAGAGTATAATTGAGATAATGAAAAAGTCATCCCAAAATCTTATTCATATACTCGATCTAGTTTGTTACACTTTTTAAAGCACAAAGGAAAAAAAAATGGATATATATTCATATTGTGTTTGCTACATTTTTCTTTTTAAATTTTCAATTCACTCCCATCAATTATCTTTTATAAATAATAAATGATGATAAGGAAAAAAATTGATATATCATGGACAATAAATAATGAATTTGTTACATTTTTTTTTAATATTTGAATTTACTCTCATCTATTTGTTATATATGTGCTATTTGTATTTATAGTTGAGGGTAATTTGAGAAAGAGAAAAAATCAGTTCAAAAGAGGCAAAATATGTTATTTTCTTTACATATCGTATATATTTTATAAATTATCTTTGTTAAAAAAAAACCCATCTTTGATCTATTAACTTATTTTAAAAGTTTAATTTTGTCTCTTAACTTTAAAAATGGTCTATTTTATTCTTTAACTTATTTTAAAAGTTCAGTTTCCTTCATTAACTTTAAAACGGATTAATTTTGTCTCTTAACTTGCGTAATTTAACACAACTTGATCCTTTATCTTATGAATATGTATTATTATATTCATCTATTAAGAGTTCAAGTTAAGAGCTTAAAATACATTAACTTACATAACTTAAGAGATTCATACAACCAGTTTTAAAGTTAACAATAGATGTTGAATTTTTAAAATAAATTAAGGGATTAAATTGACCAAGTTTAAAATTAAGTGGGCAAACTAATTTTTTTAATTATTTAAGGACCAAAGAGATATTTAAGGCTTAAAATATAATAAGAGTGCTGACAACTATAAAAAAAAAAGGTAAGAGTGGTAAAATTAATTTTTTTAATTATTTAAGGACCAAAGAGATATTTAAGGCTTAAAATAGAATAAGAGTGCTGACAACTATAAAAAAAAAAGGTTAGAGTGGTAAAATTAATTTTTTTTAATTTTTATTTATTTATTTATTTTTTAATTTTTTTAATTATTTAAGGACCAAAGAGATATTTAAGACTTAAAATATAATAAGAGTGCTGACAACTATAAAAGAAAAAGGTAAGAGTGGTAACTAATGGATGGTTAGATTATTCTATTGGACACACTTGTATTTTTTTAGCGGAGACACAATCATATTTTGGTGATTTCAAAAAATAATCAAAAAAAATTTAGGGGACATTTTGATTATTTTTGAAATAATAAAAAATTAATTTCATACGTATTTTGTTTTTTTTTAATGTGTCCAAGACTTATGACCGCTTGCGGATAAACAGACATTAACGCAACCAAAATGCAGTTCAGTTAAGGGTCCAGAATGTATGGAGCAGTAGCAGAATAACGAAGGTCCTTTTAAGCATAAGGGAACTGTGCCTTGGAGTCTTGATTGGCTCTCCAATATTCCTATATGTGATGGTGGAACGGCTTTTTCTTCACCAGCCTTAAATGATAATGTTGTTTTATCTATTCCAGTAGTGGAGCAAAATTCTTTAACATCACCAAATAGAATTTTAACTAAAAAGAAAGGTGGAAACGGTGCAACATCTATCGGATTTATGAAAAGGGTAGGTAGAATGCATGAAATGGATAGAAAACAGATACTGTAAATATTAAAGAAGCATCAACGAAAAAGAAAGGCTCGCAAGGTTACACAAACTTCAAAGGCAGCAGCACATTCTAGTTCTGATTCTTCATAAAATTCATTGTCAACAGTTAATAACGATTGGGAAAATTGGGTATAGTTACATGGCAAAGCGGAGGTTGTGGCGGAAGATTTGAGGGACATTGGCAAGGTAGTTGGGGTGAAATATAAATGTGAAACGATGAATAGTTTTAATCTGTTAACGAGGGACGGGAGGAAAGAATGGCGTGCAGCCGGTGATATTGAGTTTGAGTGTGGGGAAGTAGGTGGGAGTGGTGGAGATGTTGATGTTGTGGGGGTGGGTGAAGATAGGGTG